>Ga0209184_1000899_pt1 | contig 24722 bp, 18 predicted proteins | sample EN8Hudsemesocosm_2_FD_184627 | JGI IMG/M metagenome (GOLD analysis project Ga0209184, IMG submission 184627) | Methane-oxidizing microbial communities from mesocosms in the Hudson Canyon - EN8C Hudson Canyon (SPAdes) (version 2) | ecosystem: Environmental > Aquatic > Marine > Cold seeps | place... | reverse complement strand
AAAGAGGCCTTAACCCTCATTAAAGCAGCAGACCAAAGTGACCCTTATCAACTGGTGCTGATGGATTGGATGATGCCAGAAATGGATGGTATTAAAACCACGCAGGCTATTCAGAGCGACCCTTTAATTACTAATCCTCCTAACGTTGTAATGGTAACGGCCTATGGTCGCGAGGAAGCCATTGAAGGTGCTGGCCATGCAGACTTTCAAGGGGTTATTACTAAACCGGTGACCCCTTCTAATTTACTCAACGCGATCATGCACGCTATGGGTAAAGAAACCATCAATGAAAATCGCAGTGCAAATCGAAGACATGAGTCTGAGGATGCCATCAATCACCTGCAAGGGGCGAACATATTATTGGTTGAGGACAACGAGCTAAATCAAGAGTTGGCGCAGGAGTTATTGGAGCAAAATGGATTGTCTGTAACTCTGGCGAATAATGGCCTTGAAGCATTAAGACTATTGCGAGAGTTCAGCTATGACGGGGTTTTAATGGATTTACAAATGCCAGTCATGGACGGCTATGAGGCCACCAGCAGGATTCGCCAACAAGCTGATTTAAAAGATCTAGTGGTCATTGCCATGACAGCCAATGCCATGACAAGAGACCGAGAAAAGGTGTTAGCGGTGGGTATGAACGATCATATCGCTAAACCTATTAATGTCGATGACATGTTTAAAACACTGGCTAAATGGGTCACACCAAAAAACAAATCAGCGTTACCCATAAAACCAACAGTGCAACAGGAAGAGGCCGACGCTGAGCTAATACCACTAGAATTACCCGGCATAGATACCGAAGCTGGTTTGGCCATTACTCAAGGCAACTACAAACTGTATTTAAAATTACTCAATAAATTCCATGATGGTCAAGCTGATTTTATGGAACGATTTACAAAGGCTCGAAGGCATAAAACAGATTCCATGGCAGCTGAACGCTGTGTCCACTCCCTAAAAGGGGTGGCGGGCAATATTGGCGCCAATGTCTTAATGAACGCCGCTGCTAAATTAGAGCAAGCCTGCATGCAGAAACTAACTGATATTGAAATGGATAAGGCGTTAACTGCGGTTCAGTCGTCTTTATGCCAAGTGTTAACCAGTTTATCTTCAGCAACGTTATCCAAAAAGCGTAAACCCGGCTCTGGCCAGACACTCGACCAAGAAGCCTTTAATATTTTATTAGACAGGCTCACCCAGTTTCTACAAGACGATGACACCGATGCCATTGAGGCAATTGACGAGCTACATCAACTGCCAGGCATTGAACAATATTCATCCATTCTAAACAAATTGACCAAGGCCATCGAAGCCTATGACTTTGACCTTGGCATTGAAATCTTAAATGAGCTTAAGCGCTAACTAAGAAAATGACTGATTATTATCACTGGTGTGTAATGTGACTAAAACTCGCTTCATCACAATGCTGCTGCTTTACTTATTTACAAGCATTTCCTTAGCAACTCCCCTGCCAAGCAATACTACTGGCGCGCAAGTAAAAGAAGGTACTACTGCCGATGCCATGGTTACACCAAGTAGCACAATCACTAATGGAGAGGTTAAAAATGCCGTCAACCTTACGTCACAAGAAAAAATATGGTTGAAAAATCATCCACTCATTACCATTGCCTACGATAGCAACTTCCCCCCCTATACCTACCGTGACCAAACAGGAAACTTTACCGGGTTAACGCTTGAAGTAGTGGAAAAAATTGAATCATTATTAGGTATTCGGTTTAAAACCTATAGTGATGGACTATGGAAAAACCTATACAAGGATGCTCAAGATAAAAAAGTCGACGTAGTCGCTACCATGATTAGTCGCCCAGAGAGATTGGAGTGGTTTTCATTCACGGATCAATTCCTAAAGGTCTCACTGGGAATTTTTGTTCGTAATGACAACACAACAATACGAAGTAAAAGCGATATAAAGGACCAGCGTGTTTCACTTGTTACCGGGTATGCTACCACGCCAAAAATATTGGAAGAGTACCCCAATATAGCGCCGGTTTACTCAGATACTAGCCTAGATGCATTATTGCAACTGTCATTAGGAAACTCTGATTTATATATATCTGCCATCGGTAAAACATCTTTTATACTCTCCGAGCAAGGTATAAACAATTTAAGCCTGGTGGGGGTATATGAGCACAACTCGGCTAACCAAGGATTCGCTGTTCGAAATGATTGGCCACTGTTATTGACGATATTGAACAAAGCTCTCAATGCGATCCCCGATTATGAATTAAACAGTATGAAACGAAAATGGATACCGCTAGACACATCCAAAAAGGAGAACTCACTCAACCTTTTGCAATTAACCCCTAAAGAAAAAATCTGGTTAAATAATCACCCCAAGATTCGAGTAAGCAATGAATCTAATTGGCCTCCTTTTAATTTCAACAGAAAGGGAAAGTCCATGGGGTTATCAATTGATTTCATGGATATATTGGCAGACATCATTGACATAGAGGTGGAGTATATTATTGGGCCAAGTTGGAGTGATTATTTGGATATGATAAAAAGGAAAGAGTTAGATGTTATGCTTAATATCGTCAATACACCCAAGCGACAAGAATATATTCTATTTACTGATGAGTATTTACATACGTTAACTGGCATCTATGTAAAAGAAGGAAACAAGAAATACCACTCCCTTAAGGAATTGCAAGGAAAAAATCTAACGGTTCCCAAGGGGTTCTTTGAGCAAGAGCTCATAGAAAAATACTACCCAACAATAAATTTGGTATTAGTGAAAGACAACATTGAAGTACTTGAAGAAGTACTTACTGGCAACGCGGATGCCGGAATAGGTGAAATGGGGGTGATTAGCTTCCTGATGAATCAACATGCCATAACAGGTATCGAACTTTCAGGCTCCATTAAGGATGATCGATTTGACAACATACTCAATCTAGGGGTGAGAAAGGACTGGCCCGAGTTAAGGTCTATACTGCAAAAAGCTAAAGATTTGGTGACTCAACCCAATATGATGGCCCTTCAGAAAAAGTGGTCTGTAAAAACCAAAAAACTTAACTGGGCACAAAAAAACCTTACATCATCAGAGCTATCGTGGTTAAAAGAGCATGCTGATATTATTGTCAGCAATGAAAAGGACTATGCACCATTTGACTTCCAAATTGAGGGAAAACCTGCCGGCTATTCTATTGACTATGTTAAGTTACTGGCCAAAAGGCTTGGTATTCGCTTAGAATTTTCACAAGGAAGCTGGAGTGAATTAGTTGAGAAAACTAAGAACAGTAAAATCTCACTAATTCATACTATCTTTAATACCCCAAAAGAAAGACAAAACTATCTATCTTTTAGTAAACCCTATAAACGCTCTGTTAACGCAATTATCACTAAAAAAAATACTCATAACATTAGGTCGCTGGCAGACTTATCCGGATTAAGCGTTTCCTTAGTTAAGGGAGATTCTATCTCAAATGATGTAAAAAAATATTTCCCAAGTATTCAAGTGGTTGAATATGACGACTATGAAAGTATTTTGAAGGCAGTTGCCTTTGGCGATGTTCAAGCCAGCATTATTGGCCTTCCTATTGCGAATTATTTAATAAAGAAGTTATCCCTATCTAATGTCACGATCGCTGCCGAGGTTAAAAAAATACACAGCCGAGATAACGCCTATCGTTTAGCAGTGCCAAAGTCATTGTCACCATTTATACCTATTCTAGAAAAAGCCATGGACAGTCTCACACCTGAAGAGCTAACAGCACTCGATAACCGCTGGCTTTCATCTATCGAGAAAAAAACAGTTAAAAACACTGACAGTGGTGTCTTTAGTTGGCACAGCCTAGCGCGCACAGGAGCGGCCATGGTTGTCATTGTGGTCATACTTTTATTGTTATTCAAACTACTTGATCAATCACGAAGGGACCCACTGGCGTACCAATTTTCATCAAGGTCAGGTAAACGCCTCGCTGTTTTTTTTAACGCTTGTCTAATTATATTAGTGACCATACTGGTCATTTGGGCCTTGGAAAAAATTGAGAATAAAGTTAAACAGGATATGAAGGCCTCCTTACAAACCGTACTAATTACCACCAAAGAAGCCATGAAAATATGGAGTAGCGATCAAAAAGATGGACTAAACAGCATTGCGTCCGATCCGCGTACTATTAGGTTTACAAGCGCACTACTATTATCAAAAAAGTCTACGCAAGATCTACGAATACATCCGGCAATGAACAGTTTACGTATATTTTTTAGAGATATTAAAAAAAGGGCCAGCCATATTGGATTTTTCATTATTGCACCAGATGGTAATAATATCGCCTCCATGCGTGATGAAAATATAGGTGAAATTAATCTTATTAAACAGCAACGACCCGACCTGTTTAACCGCATACTTGCAGGCGAAACGGTATTGGTACCCCCTATCCCCTCAGATATTCCATTAGCTGGTGCTAAAAACATAGTGGGGCTAGAGCGCCCCCCTACCATGTTTTTTGCATCCCCTATTTATTCCAATGAAGGCACAGTATTGGCGGTCATTGCCGAACGATTTGATCCCCATGCGGATTTTAGCCGTATAACACGCTTGGGAAGGATTGGGGAAAAAGGTGAGACCTACGCTTTCGATCATCAGGCAAAGCTTCTGTCAGAGAGCCGCTTTGTTAATGAGTTAAGCGCACCCGGCCTAATTCAACCTGGGGATCAAGACATTTTATCAGTGGAAATTCGAGACCCTGGTCGGGATTTATCCCAGGATATAGAACCCCTTAAAAACAATAAAGATCAACCCTTAACCCAAATGGCCCAGCAAGCCACCCAAGGCGTGAATGGTTTTAATATGTCAGGGTATCGCAACTACCGGGGCGTTCCTGTTGTGGGGGTTTGGATGTGGGATGAATCGCTTGGCTTTGGTATGGCCAGCGAGATTGACGTCAACAGTGCTATGGATGCCTATTATATTGCCCGCCTTGCGGTCATAGTTACCTTGACCATTACCGTATCTGTTTCCATTATATTTACACTTCTAACCATGGTACTGGGCAGTCGTGCTAATCGATCATTGAGGCGTGCACACGATCAATTGGAAGATAGGGTCACATTACGAACCAAAGAGTTAAGTGCAGCTAAGGAAGCGGCAGAAGCTGCGGCGCAGGCTAAATCAGACTTCCTAGCAAACATGTCCCATGAGATTCGTACTCCCATGAATGCCATTATTGGAATGTCTTACCTGGCACTGCAAACTGAATTAGACCGTAAACAGCGCAACCATATTGAAAAAGTGCATCGCTCTGGGGAAAGTCTATTGGGAATTATTAACGATATTCTCGACTTCTCCAAGATTGAGGCGGGCAAACTTGATATGGAAACCATCGATTTTCAGCTTGAGGACGTGTTTGATAACTTGGCCAATTTGTTAGGCCTTAAAGCAGAAGAAAAAGGTCTGGAATTAATGTTTAAGCTTCCACGTCATTTACCCATGGCGTTGATTGGTGACCCACTGCGCTTGGGTCAAGTGCTGATTAATTTAGGCAATAATGCGGTTAAGTTTACCGATCGAGGCGGTGACGTCACCGTAGAAGTTGAAGTCATAGATGAAGATCATGACTCTGCGCTTTTACAGTTTTCTGTATGTGATACCGGCATCGGCATGAGTATAGAGCAACAAGGCAAGTTGTTTCAGTCATTTACCCAGGGTGATAGCTCTACCAGCAGAAAATATGGTGGCACAGGTCTTGGTCTAACCATTAGTAAAAAACTGGCGCACATGATGGGCGGCGAAATATGGGTGGAAAGTGAGCTTAATCAAGGCAGCCGTTTTCATTGTACTGCACGCTTTGGTAAACAGCCCACAGAAAAAGAGATGGCATCAATTACCCAAGGGTCACTGGATGTTTCACGGGTATTGGTGGTGGATGATAATGCCTCTTCCCGTGATATTTTAAGCTACATGCTTGCCAGTTTAGATCTTCGAGTGGATCAGGCCAGCAATGGTGAAACGGCCTTGGCTTTACTGGAAGATGCTGCTTTGAGCGAGCCTTATGAGTTAGTGCTAATGGACTGGAAAATGCCCGAAATGGACGGACTGGAGGTGACCCGCCTTATGCAAAAAGACAAGGCTATAGAAGAAGTTCCCACGGTTATCATGGTCACTGCATATGGCCGCGAAGAAGCCAGTATTGCTGCTAAGGGTGTCCATATCAGTGGCTTTCTAACTAAACCGGTCACGCAACAAAGCCTGGTCGACGGCATACTGCTGGCACTGGGCAAAGAAACGAATAGCAACCAGCACGCCGACCGCCGACAAATGGAGCCCTACAATGCCATCTCCAAGTTGCGAGGAGCCCATATATTATTAGTGGAAGACAACGAGTTAAATCAAGAATTGGCCATGGAGTTAATGCAAAAAAATGGGCTTACCGTCACGCTGGCTATTAATGGGGTTGAGGCTTTAGAAAAACTGCAACCAGGTCGATTTGATGGAGTATTAATGGACGTGCAAATGCCGGTGATGGATGGCTATGAAGCCACTCGAAAAATCCGTGAACAAGCAGATTTTAAAGAGATCGTGATCATTGCCATGACGGCCAATGTCATGAGGGGGGATAAAGAAAAAGGGTTGGCGGCAGGCATGAATGATCACATATCCAAGCCGATTAACGTGAATGAAATGTTCAATACCATGGCTAAATGGATCACACCACAAGCCCCCATCGCCCTAGCTAATAAACCCTTAATTAAACTAGATTCACCGACGCTTATGGTGATTCCCCCCTTAGAAGGCATAGATGTAGAGTCGGGCCTGGAACATACTCAGGGGGACCAAAAACTGTATCTAAAATTATTAAAGAAATTCTTAAGTAGCCAGCAAGATTTCAGGGCCCAATTTGAATCAGCCTTAAACAGCAAAGACAGTAAGGCCGCTGAACGATGCGCACATACTTTAAAGGGGGTAGCGGGCAACATAGCAGCGTATCAAGTTATGGAGTTTGCAGCACAGTTAGAGCAGGCGTGCGTTGATGCTGGCTCACAAAGTGATATTCAGCGTATTTTAAAGCAACTTACCAACTCTCTGTCACAAGTAATACAGGCGTTATCTGTACTTGAGTCTATTGAAGCCCCGCGCCCCTTAAGCAAGCAAGACTTGGATACGGTGCAATTTAACCAGCTCATTAAAAAGCTTAGGTCACTACTAGAAGAAGACGATACCTCAGCGGCAGATGTAATAGACGAATTGTTCCAGTTGCCCGGCATTGCCGTTTACCAGCGAGATCTTACAGCCCTTACTAAATCCATTGAAGCCTATGATTTTGAGCAAGGGTTAGAGGTACTAAATAAGCTGCTAACACCTTAACTTTTCACTGATTGTGGCTCTGGCTTTTACGATTATACGCTTATCTATGTCGCACTTTTTATACTGCCTTCTCACCATTAAATACCTGCTAGTAATATCGGCGTGAATATATTCACCTTTTTGGTATATAGCTTTCGTTGCTGGTAGAACTGTTATCTCAAGCTAGAATTTAAGTAATATTCATGAATATTTAGCCGTTATTAGCTGGGGATTTAGATGGCCAAAGAGGATAAGAAACCCATTATATTGGTAGTAGATGATGTTCCTGAGAATATTGACTTACTCAGTGGCGTACTACGTCCTTTATATAAAGTTAAAGCGGCGTTAAATGGCGAGCGGGCATTAAAGATTGCTAACAGTGAACCTAGACCAGATTTAATTTTACTCGATGTAATGATGCCAGAAATTGATGGCCATGAGGTTTGTCGCCAATTAAAAAAGCACTCGGCCACGGCTAAAATCCCCATTATATTTGTCACCGCAAAAAACCAGGAAGAAGATGAGAAACAGGGATTAGAATTGGGCGCAGTTGACTACATCACTAAACCGATCAGCCCGCCTATCGTATTAGCCAGGGTGCACACCCAACTGGCACTGTACGATCAAAATCGCTACTTAGAATCCATCGTTGAACAACGCACCGAACAACTCCAGCAAACCCGATTGGAAATCATACGCCGTCTTGGCCGTGCAGCTGAATTTAAAGACAATGAAACCGGTTTACACGTTATTAGAATGAGCCACTATTCCCGTCTATTAGCAGAGGCACTGGAACATGGGGACCATTGGACCGAGCTTATTTTTCATGCATCCCCCATGCACGATATTGGTAAAATTGGTATTCCCGATAGTGTATTGCTAAAACCAGGAAAACTAGATGACGACGAATGGAATATTATGCGAACCCACCCTCAATTAGGGGCTTCTATCATTGGTGATCACGATAATGAGCTTATGCAAATGTCCAAAGAGATTGCCTTATCTCATCACGAAAAATGGGATGGATCGGGTTATCCTAATGGATTAAAGGGAGAGCAAATTCCTTTATCAGGGCGTATTGTGGCGGTGGCCGATGTGTTTGATGCATTAACCACTGAGCGTCCCTATAAAAAGGCCTGGGCCGTGAGTGATGCGGTAAAATTTATTGATGAAAACTCAGGTATTCACTTTGACCCTGATTTAGTTTTATTATTTCATGAAGTAATGCCAGAAATACTGGATATAAAAGAGCAGTATGGGGAATCCACTTATGAATCGGAATAACGGTGCCATTTAACAGGAGTTTAAACTCACCAGGGCTGTAGAAAACTGCAACTGAAATGCTCTTTAAAGTGGGCTAATTGACGCCTAACTTAATACGACTCAATACGACTCAATACAACCTCTAAAGAGTTTAACAAAAATAACAAGCCTATTATTGCAATAGGCCTGTTCTTTTTCACTGGTGTTAAGACGAAATATGCACTTCAAAACTTTGCTGTACATCCTCCTCCTTTTTAGGAATTTTAAGGGTTAATACACCGTCACTGAAATTGGCCACGAGTTTCTTGGCATCAACACTGTCGGGCAAGGTAAAGCTGCGACTAAACTCACCAAAACGACGCTCGGTGGTGTGAGCCGAAATGGTTTCTTTATTGCCTTCTTCACTGTTTTTATCTGCCGCTTTTTCAAAGACCGAGGTTTTTTTACCGCTTAAGGTAAGTATTTTTTTGTCCACTGCCACCTTCACATCCGCCAGTTTAACACCGGGTAATTCGGCATGAATATAAAATGCGTGTTTATCTTCACTTATGTCCACCGAAGTACGAATATAAGTGTTTTCTGCTCGTTTAGCCTCGCTTCTTAAAGGGCGTTTTTGGCCATTTAAAAAGGCATTGGGCTTAAAGAAAAAATCCAAATCAGCTGCTGGGTTTAGAGTATGTGTAAACATAAATTGTGTCTCCTAATCATGGCTATCGCCATACTTAATATTAAAATGTTTTAAGTTTGCTTAGTTCGACATGTCTTACTGGCCTAAACCCTTAATAGGTTCCAGCCGGATTATTTCAATGGTAAATATTAAATTTTATTGAAAATATTTAATTTTAATTCGTTATTCCATTTTATTATTACAAAAGGTTAATGATTTCATTCAGCGCTCTTGAACTATTATTTTTCAACCCCATTATTATAAAGATACAAAAAATGGTGGGCCTTGTTTCCATCAATAGAAAACAAAATCCACCATTATTTTCACGCCTAATTCTGACTGTTTGTGTTAACCCACAAGATGAAAGGTCGAATCCATACCTTGATCGCGCACCGGAATAAGCGCCTGATACTCAGGGCTGTTATACCAGTTTAACGCCGCATCTCTATCAGCAAACTGAATCACTACTTTGTTCTGGTGAACGCTCTCACCATTTAAAGGCTCAATAGGGCCCTTCACTACAAACTCCCCCTGATACTGGGCAAGGGTGGCCGCTGCGCCAGCCCCATATTCCTTCAGCTTGTCACCGTCTAGTGGGGTCATATCAACAATAATAAATGCGCTCATGGTTTTCTCCTGGACTTGATTAAGTTGCAGCCATGTTATGGGATACCTATAATCAGAACAATAACCACAAACTTAATTCACTGTTCAATTATTTAAACAGTGATTACTACACCCTACAGACAGCCCATATGAACCGAATCAAGCTACTGCCCTCGCTACTGGTCTTTGCCGAGGTGGCCAAACAAGGCTCCTTCACTCTGGCCGCCCAGCATTTAAGCATGAGTAAGTCGGCGGTTAGCCAGCAATTAACCCGCTTAGAGGGCATTGTGGGGGCTCAGCTGCTGACCCGTAATACTCGAGGCCTGTCGGTAACCGCCGTGGGGGAGAAGCTGCTTGCGCGCTGTGAATTACTGCAAGATCAGGTGGATTTGGCCTTTGTGGAGCTAAGCAATGTGGAATCGGCCCCAGCGGGCACCTTCAGCGTGACTTTTCCCCATTCATTGGAGCGCGACGTGGCCATTCCTGCCATTCGCCAGCTGTGCGAAGAATTCCCGGGTCTTGAGCCCAGAATGGTGGTGACAGATGAAGAGATGGATTTAGTGCAAGATAAGCTGGATGTGGCCATACACGCAGGAGAGCTCAAAGACAGTGGTTACCGGGCACTGCCCATAGGCACCATGACCGAAATATGGTGTGCCAGCCCCAGTTATTTGCAACGGCACGGCCAGCCAAAATTGGCTCAGGAATTGGCGCAACACAAATGGATTGCCAGTCACTGGCAAAAAAACCCACTGGCCATCTATGAAAAGCCCATTAACAGTGAAGCTCAATTTATTAAGATGCAAAACTTTGGCAAGGCCAATACCCTGCCCTGTGTGATTGAGATGGCCAAACAACACATGGGGCTGGTATTGCTGCCCGACATTGTGGCCATGCCGCTGATTGCCGACAACACCCTAGTACAGGTATTAAAAAACCATCGTGGCCCCAAGTGGCCGTTTTATTTTATTCACCCGTTCCAGGCCGAAAAACCCCACTATGTGACGCGCTTTTATCAATTGGTGTCGCATTATTTCACCAAAAGCCAGAGTGCGTAAATCCGTGGCCGGGAGAGAAAACGTAAAGCGGAAAATCATTAAAGTCGAGTTAACACCACAGACTCCAGTTGGGACTTTAAATCATCACTCTGATTAATCTCCCCGTGGGCCGGTATTAATGTGGTGGGGTTATCCTGCTTTAATTTTTCCAATACCCAGGTTTTGAAGCTTTTTTTATCACGCAAGATAAACCATTTAATTACTTGGCTAATTTTTAAACCTGGCGCGGCGTTTAGTATTTTTTGCATAAAGCGGGCAACTGGCTGATTGGATACTCTTTCATAATTTAAAAAGCTGTCACAGGTAATCCAGGTGCTGGAATTTATTGAGTCTTGTTTTTTAACCCATACGTCCCCGCCACGATGACCAGGGGGAAACATCACACTGTAATCTTGTGGCCAAGGGGGCTGATTTAGTGCCAGATCAAAAATGTCGTTTTCATTTACCGCCACGCCCTTCTCTATTAACCTGGGAATGGCATCCTGGCTTGCGTATAAATGGGTATTTGCAAACGTGTCCTGCCAGGCCGCTACGCCCATATAGTGAAAGCTATTGGGGATGATAATGTGAATTGTAATGTCTTGAAAATCTTGGCCTTTATTAAATTGTTTTTTGAAGGGGGCTAATAATGGCTCCCCAGGGCTTATTAAAATGTATTCATTTTTATTAAGGGTGATACACACAGAATTTGAGACAAAGTTGGGCACTATGTATTGGCCAAACTGTATTTCCGGGTGACTGTTCAGGGGGTGCCAGATATTTTTTTTCAAAGGGAGGGCCTTAAATGGAGGCGCTGCGATCAGCCTGGTCTGGGTGACTTGCCGTCACCGCTATTGTTTAGGTTAACCGCGCAAGCGGTCAACCTTACCTGAAAAACTAGCCGTACATCTTCACAAACGGGTTGGTTTTTTTCTCGTGCCCTATGGTGGACATGGGGCCATGACCGGGAATAAAGGCGGTTACTTCAGGTAATTCAAATAGTTTTTTCTGAATGGCATCAACTAAAGTTTGATGATCTCCCTTGGGAAAGTCGGTGCGGCCAATGCCCCCTTTAAACAATACGTCTCCCACCACCGCCAGTTGCGCTTCTTCACTGTAAAACACCACATGACCCGGGGTATGACCTGGGCAATGCAAAACAGATAGTTCCTGATTGCCAACTTGTACGGTGTCGCCCTCCTGTAACCAGCGTTTGGGCGTAAACATCTGCACCGGTGGGAAACCAAACATGGCACTTTGTTGGGGCAACATGTCTAGCCAGAATTGCTCGTCTAGGTGGGGGCCTATGATAGGAAGGTCTTCTTTAAGGGCCAGCTCACCGGTACCACCCACGTGATCGATGTGACCATGGGTTAACCAGATGGCTTTTAATTGTACACCCGCGTCTTTAATGGCGGCTTGAATGCGGTTTAAATCACCACCTGGGTCCACCACCACCGCGTCCATGGTTTCGTCACACCACAAGATGCTGCAATTTTGTTCAAACGCGGTAACCGGTACAATTTTAAATTGAAGTGCCATATTCTGTGCCTAAGTCATTTTCTGGGCACAGTTTAGCAGTTATTACAGCAAGGTGCTCCCCCGCCCTAGACGGCTTGAAGCAGGGCTTTTTGCCCATGATGGCGCCTTAATTGGCTTAAGCCTTTTTGCACCATTTCTTGCAACTTGGGGTGTTTGAAATGTTTTTTATCCCACAACCAGCACAGTAATTTAACCAGCTGCTTTAGTTGCCAGCTCACTTCACTGTAAGTGATTTCATATTTTTCTATGGCTAGAAAGTCAGCTGCCTGTGGGGCTGTCATGCCCTTTGATAGCCACTCACTGTGGGCCGGTTGCAATATACCTGAGCGCTCAAAAAAGCAGTGAACACGTTGCGATACATATTTGAGCATGGCCGTCTTTTTATTGTCGGGAATGTGTGCGGCAATGTTATTTAATACCGAATAAATAACCCGGTAATCGTGCTGAATGATTTGCTGCTGAGACAACAAACGTTTAATGACATCCGGCATTTGCGCATCTGGGTAGACCCGGGTAAGCGGCCAGTTCACGTCTTGCAATAACGCAATGGTCACCCCATACACTTTTTGATTGTAGATAGACGAATTTAATTTCAATAAAGGAATTAAGGCATCGAACCCCAATTGTTTATGGGCAAGCTCACGGTTATAGATGGCCAGGCAGGTATCACTCATGCCCACTATTTGCCCCATTAACCCCAATTGACTGCCCGGTTTATTAAACGGATAACCGGAACCGTCGCAGCATTCGTGATGCTCTAATACAGCGGTGGCGATGCCATTAGGTAAGTCAGGCACCCGCTTTAAAAACTCGTAAGCAAGAATGGGGTGACTTTGCATGGTACGCCACTGCTGCGAGGTGTATTCGCCCTTGTTAGCCTGTACATTTTTATCCAGATGCAAAATGCCAATATTGTGAATAAGACCGGCCAAAAATACCCATCGACATTCTTGCTCACTTAACTGCAACTCTTGCCCGATTAACAGGCTCATGTAGCCACACATTAAAGCCTGGTGGAAAAGCGCAGGGCTTTGCACCTTAAGCACCGTTATTTTTTGTACGATAGATGGGAATTTTTGATAGTACTCACACCCGCTTTCCAATAAAGAAGCGAGTTCTTTTTTCTGATGAAACTGAGCCAGGGGGACGTGTTTTGAAAATACTTTTTGAAAGTACTCCATTAACGTGTGGCCATCAATATTGGCATTAAGTTTCACACAGTTTTCTAAGGGCTGCGCTAGCTGATGGCTGCAAATTTTTTGCGCCAGCTCTTCATCCAAATGTTTGCCCTTATGCACCAGTACCGCACCGGACTGGTTTTTAACATCTTCGCTGAGGCTCACTTGATAACGCTGAGACAGCTTCACTAGATGCTGGACGTAGCTATCGGGTGTATCAACAATGTGTAACATACGCCGCCCTCGTTTTGTGAAGCTGTTATCAGATTAAACGTGAACCGGTCGGATAAAAAGTGAGATTTGTTACAACTTGTAGGGGGATTGCAGTCAATGGGTAATCTGCAGGCAATAAAAATGGCAAGGGTTACCGACTATTTACACAGCCATAACAATTGCCATTTTTTGTTTAAATGCATTACAGGACGGTACACAAAACGCCTGTATTTTTTAGTTATTTTAACGCCTAGTTTTTATTCCCTTTTATGCTGGCGTGCCCCAGTAAATAGTGGCCCAGTACCCGGCAGGTAAAGTAAACAATAAACCCTGAGGTGATGGTATCACTTAAGAAGTGCCCGCCCTGCACCACCCGGCCAGCCCCCACTACAGCGCCAATTAACAACCCCAGTAAAAACCAGCGGCGACTGGCAAATACCCAACCAAAAGCCATGAAGAAAAAGCCCATGGCAGCATGACCACTGGCGAAACTTTGGTTTTTGCCTTTTTGATCGGTAATGACAAAGGCCGGGGTAAATTGCAAGTCTCCAGCAAACTGCTGCACGTCTCTGGGACGCGGGCGATCCCAGTTATCTTTTAATAGGGGGTGTACGATTAAGCCGGGGCCAATAAGTAAAACCAGCAATAAAAAAGTGGAGTATTTACGGGTGCCCTGCATCTTAGTTACAAACCAGGGCAGCACTAACGCCAGTAATAACAAGGGAATCACCGCTCTGGGCATGAACCAAAACACCTTATAACAAAACTGTACCCAGGCCTGGTCATTTAGGAAAAAGCCCTGCTGGGCATTCCAGAATTGAGAGGTTAACCACAGGTCCACATCGCTAAACAGCACACACAAAACGGCAAATACGACAAACAGGGGGATTTCCCAATTATTTTTAATAAAATCCATGGTGCACTCTTAGCTAAAAATGGCGCTTATTCTGCCATAAAAAGCCCTGTACCCCTAGATCTTGCGCCATTATTGATTCAACTGGGTTTCCAGGCTCACCAGAAAATAGAAGGCCGTGTCTAGATCTCCGTCTTCCCCTGCCACACTGCCCTTACCCATGAGTCGACTGCCTAATTCCAGGCGTATAAAAAAAGGAGAGCGGGTTTTCCTGCGCACAGACACCCCCACATTCCAGTCGGTAATACCAAACGACGCCACGCTGGTGTCCTCCTGCAAGTACCGCCACTTGCCACCACTGGGGTGCATGAATACTTGAGCGTATGTATTGCGTTTAATTTTCACTTCACTGCGCATATCGGGAAACACCCAATAGTGATGCCAGCGTTTATTGGGCCGGGTTTCTAGGCCAAACACCGGGTAGAGCTGTTCTTGTCCAAAGCGACTATCTTTCTTAACCCCTAGCACCCAATTAACCTTGCGATTAACCCGATAACTGGCAGTGGCACCGTATTCAAACAGAAAGCGTTTTTGTTGAAACAGGGATTCATCGCTGTTGTAGGCGGGCTCTAGGCGCCATTGATATTGCCAGCGCCCCACCACCCGAGGGTGAAACTCCAGGGGGAGAGACAGGCGATAAAAGCGCCGCACCACTTCTGCTGCCCCACTTAAAGCAAATCTGTGTTCCTGAAATTGCAGCCCTTGCACCCACAAACCGGCCGGGCTGGGGCGCATAGCTAGGGGGAAGTTTAGCTCGGTTTCTATTTGCGCGACGCTCAGGCCATCTATACCGCTAAAGGCCTGTGCCGTGCCTTGACGATGACTAACCCCCACCTTAAGCACTTCACTGCCATAGGCTGGTTGAATGACCCAACAGGCGAATACAAATATCCATATAGTGCGTGCCAAGCCCTACCCCCCCATTGTGCGCAGCCATCCCACTAGTGTAGCCCCAATTTTAGTCCTGCTCGCTGGGAGCCTTGTTAAACCAGCGCCGGTAAGCCCGTGAAAAACTGCTGGTATCGGCAAAGCCTAATAAATACGCGGTTTCGGTGACGCTATAACCTTGTTTTAAATAGCCACGACTTAAGGTTTGCCGCCCCTCATCGAGTACGTCTTTAAAATATACATTATGTCGCTTTAGACGCCTTTGCAGAGTACGCCCGCTGATGTGCAGCTGCTGGGCAACGGTGGCCAAACTGGGTTCACCATTGGGCAGTAACTCCACTATTTTCTGCAATAGCCAGGCCGGTAAATCGTTGGCATGCAGTTGCTGCAAGCTGGAATGCAGCAACTGCTCGCTGGCCAGGCTAACCCCCTGTGAGGCCGGTGATTTAGAAGGAAGGTTAAGGGATTGGGCATCAAAAAACAGGCTGTAGCTGGTTTGCTGCTCTTTCAGTTCACAGCCATAAAAGCTCTGATAATTTTGAATTTGCTCTTCACTGAGCTTGTGACAAAAGTGAACCTTTTTGGGAGACGCTCGGCGCCCTCCTTTAATTCTTAAAAAACCCGCCATGATGGCCATGGCAAAATCGAAGGTAGCCCGGGGCGTTGCTTGAGCCCCTGAGCCTTCAGAAATTCGAATTTCCCCTAGTGGGCCGTGAGATAACACCTCAAACGCCACCACACTGGAGGCCACCGGGGCAAAACGCTGCAAGCGGCTTAAGGCCTCTGCCAAGGTGGTGCTGGCCATCATGGCAAACCCCAGGGCGCCAAAGCTGGTGGCATCTGTAAAACGCGCCAACTCCAACCCAGGCACAGCTACATCCAGGGTGCTATCCAGTACCGCCATGAGCTTGTGAGTTTGCTGGCTGTTGTATCTGGCCCCTTGTTGAGTCAATTTAGCCGGGTCTATGCCTGCCAGGGTTAAGGCGTGCTGTTTTGCCATGCCGTGATGCTTTAAGCACCTCAAAACCACGGGGACCCAGGCAGCGAGAGTACTGGCGGTGGAAACTTTCATGGTTGTCGCCTAAAGCTAAGCTAGTGTCACCCAAGGGTAACCAATAATTAAAAGCTTTGCAGTATTCTAAATGCACATTTTTTATAGGGGTTGATTATGGATCAAGCCAGCATCAACATTCGAACGCAAGTGGGGCAACTGGGAAACCAGCTGCGTGATAAACACCCCTGGTTAGTGACACGCCAAAATGCATTGGGGGGCAGCGTTATGGTGCTGGCATTAATGCTTATGGCTTTCGCCGCCTACGGGTATGTGCAGCTTAACTGGCCCGCGTGGGTAACCGTGGTGATAGCGGCCGTAGCCACCTCGTTTATTCACGAGCTGGAACACGATTTAATTCACTACGCGTATTTTAAAAAGCGCCCGGTTATTCACAACCTAATGTTATTAATGTGCTGGTTAACACGACCTGGCACCGTGAACCCCTGGATACGTAGGCGCTTGCATTTGTTACATCACAAGGTATCGGGAACTCGCCAAGATGTTGAGGAGCGCGGCATTACTAATGGCATGCGATGGTCGCCATTGCGTTTATTGATGTTATGCGACGGCACCCTGGCCATGATTTTTCGCCACAAAAAAAATCGCCAGCCTAAACATCTTTTGTATACGTTGCTAAAGGGGTTTGTGGCTTACCTGCCGGTGGGCATCTTGTATTTTTTAAGCTGGTACAGTTACCTGGCCTTCCATGTAAGTGAACTTTTTGAATTAGCTGTACACTGGCCACTATGGTTTATTGAGCTAGTGCCTATGCTCGATATTTTAGCCGTGACGTTATTATGGCCCTTTTTTGTTCGTTCATTTTGTTTGAACTTTATTAGCTCCAACATGCATTATTATGGAGACATTGAAGAAAAAAACATCACACAACAAACTCAGGTTTGGACCTCAAAATGGTTATGGCCCCTGCATTTGTTTTGTTTCAATTTTGGCAGTACCCACGGCATTCATCACTTTGTGGTTAAAGACCCGTTTTATATTCGCCAGGCCATTGCCAAGGATGCCCACATAATCATGAAAAAACATGGTGTTCGTTTTAACGATTACTCTACTTTTAAACGAGCCAATCGCTATCAGCTAACCAAGTAAAAAGCGTGGTAGAAGCTCTTTATAAGTGGCATTTCAGCTTCAGGGAGTGCCTTATAGGCTTGCTATTATTGAGTAGCCGTGACCATTTTAGTAAATTGGTGCTGGGCATTTTGATACATCACCCAGTTTGCCCGTGAAGGCAAGCTGGTAAGTGCATGCTGGGTTAAACGCTGGTAATGACTAATGAAGCGCTTAACCTTTTCACTGTCCAGGGTACGATTGCCGTCATGATTATGCCCTTTCCCCTGTAAGCTACTAATGAGTTTTTGCTCTTGCAGTAGTCGCCACTCATATACCACATCAAATGACGGGGCCTGCAATACCAGTAAGTCATCGATTAAAGAAAACAATGCCTGGTAACTCCCTGCCAACTGACGGTTCACATAAGAGCGCCACAACCCTTTTGAATCTTCATTTTTTTCAAGGTCATTGCAGGGAATTGACAGTGCCTCTTCGCCCTGGGGCGGCAAGCCCACACACCAGCCCTCAAAAATAATTACGTCAATCTTGCCAGTAATACTACTCCATGCCTCAGGACCATGGCGATCATCATTGGCCTTGTTAAAACGAGGAATACTGGTGTTTTCATGGGCTTTTTGGTCTTTAAGTGCGCCTAAAACCTTCATAGCTAAAGGAATATCATGGGTACCGGGAACCCCTCTTGTTTCTAATAGAGGGTGAATGGAACTGGCCAAATTCAAGCGCTCTTTACGAGTAAAATAATAGTCATCTATGCTCAATACCGCGCAGGTTAAGTTATGCTCTTTTTCCAATAAACACTTCAAAAATTCGGCGGCGGTGGACTTACCACTGCCCTGGGTACCCTGTATGCCCAGCACATAGGCTTGTTTAGCATTGTTTTTTCGCTGCACAATATCTTTCGCCAATGGGCGAAAATATTGATCGACCCAGCGTTCAAATTGTTGGGGTAAGGAATGATGATCGATTAGCGCTTTAATTATGGAAGGCACTGGCTACCTGAACTAACTATTATCTTCAAGGCCGCATTGTGATCGCAATGGGCACACAAACCAAGGCATTTTGTAGGCTAATTGTTTTCTTCCCAAAGACGGCCATCTTTTGCCAATAACAACGTAGCGGCCGCTGGCCCCCAACTGCCGGCGGCATAAGTTTCGGGTTTTAAATCATTATTTTGCCAGTGTTGCAGTATAGGATCGGCCCACTTCCAAGCGGCCATGAGTTCATCTTCACGCAAAAACAAGGTGGCATTATTGTTGATGACATCTGCCAGCAGGCGTTCGTACGCATCGGGAATACGAGTAACATCCTCCCCTGAACTTTTTAAACTTAAAGTCATGGGCCTTACTTGCTGATGGTGACCAATACGTTTTTCACACAATTGCAAACGCACACCTTCGTCTGGCTGCAAACGAAATACCAGCTTGTTGGCCATAGTTTGTTTGTGTTGCATTTCAAAAATACTGTGGGGTACCGGCTTAAACTGCACCACAATTTCACAGGCTCGTTGGGCCAAACGTTTCCCGGTTCTTAAATAAAAGGGCACACCTGCCCAACGCCAATTGTCAATTTCAACTTTCACCGCCACAAATGTATCGGTGACAGAGTGTTCATCCACACCCTGTTCATCTCGATAGCGCTTAACCGCTTCATTGCCGTTTTCGGTTAAAATGAACCCCGCCTCATATTGCCCCCGCACCACATGTTCGTCTATATCTGAGCCGGTAATGGGCTTTAGGCTATTTAATACTTTTACTTTTTCGTCTCGAATGGCTTGTGCATTTAAACTGGCCGGAGGGTCCATGGCCGTCATGCATAACAACTGCAACAGATGGTTTTGCAGCATATCCCTTAGGGCACCGGTACTTTCATAAAAACCCGCCCTTTTTTCAACCCCCATGGTTTCACTGATGGTGATTTGAATATGATCTATGTACCTCTGGTTCCACTGATGCTCAAATAGTGAGTTAGCAAAACGTAGGGCCAACAAGTTTTGTACGGTCTCTTTTCCTAGGTAATGATCGATACGAAAAATTTGTGATTCAGTGAAGTATTCGGCCATGCATTGATTAATCATGGCGCCACTTTTGTAATCACTGCCAATGGGTTTTTCCAGAACGATGCGACTGTTTTGGGTAATTAGATTGTGGCTGTTTAATTGCTTGGCGATGGTGGGGTATAACTTACTGTGAAGGGCACAATAGAAAATGCGTTGGCGAGCCGGGTCTTTTAGTTTTTTATTTAGTTTTTCATAACCCTGAGGCTTCTCAAAATCTATGCTTAAGTAGCCAATGTACGTTGTAAATCTATTCCAGTGCTCCTCATCCAGTGAGGACAGCCCATCGTGCTGTAAAATGGCTTGTTTACACATAGCCAAATAATCACCCTTGTTGGTGACACTGCGACTTATGGTCCAGATACGCCCCTGAACATTTAAGCGGCCATCACAAAACAAGTGATATAAGGCCGGTAACAATTTTCGCAATGCCAGATCACTATTGGCTCCCATGAGAATAAGATCAAATGGCTCTTTAGCATCCGACAGGGGCATTGAGCTCTCCTTTAGTTTGAAGGGTTATAAAGCAACCCCATAAAGCTTAAGTATAGACCCTGTCGCGAATAACCTGCCGTGCTATTTCTTGCCTAATTGGCCCTTAAACAGGCATTCCTTAAAATATTGCTCCTGCAATTTTAACTCTGGATTAAAAGAATCGGCCATCCTTGGCCATACCTTGAAATGTTGCTCCTGCAATTCTAAGATACAAGCCATCCTTGGCCATACCTTAAAATATTGCTCCTGCAATTCTAAGATACAAGCCATCCTTGGCCATAAAAAAAGCCACTCTATGAGTGGCTTTTAGTTTATCACATGCAATTTAACGGTTACTTGCGTTCAAATAACTGTTTATTGAAGGGCACGTAAATATTAATTAAAAACACAAATGCCACCGCACTTTCAAATAATTCACTGGAGCGACTCACGTGTTTAATTAACCCTTCAACCACCAAGGCCACCGCCACCCAAGCGATAACCTGGTGCCAATGGGCGATGGGGACACCCATATAATCACAAAACTGCTTAAACTTTTCGCTGCGACGGTACAAGGTAGTAAACACAAACAAGTAAGTAAGCAGCGCTAACCCCAACACCATGCTAAAAATTATTTTGTTTACCTTTTTGCCTTCCACTACCAGGTTGTGCAAATTGGTTTCACTTTGCGCATTGTTTTGTTTGAACCATTCAGAACTTTCGATATTGAAAATTCTTTGTCCCCAGGAAATCTCTTCGCCTGCACCAAAAAAACACACAACCGCCAAGAAACACCAAACACCAATAAATGCCGCGTTTTTTGCCGAGCGTAATACCATTACCCTGTGTACACACATTACAAATGACATGGATAAAGCCAGTACGGTTAACCATTCAAAAACACCGTCTTCTCGTGCCAGCACCTTAGTAAACGTAACTGGATCCAGTAGCGCAACCACGGCACCCACTAACACATACAGGGCGATCAGTGGGTAGGCAATTTTTTCAACTTTATGCATTTGATTGAACACTGTGATCATTCCCGTTGGTGAATTTTAAAAATACTTTTTGGCTAGCGGCACTAATAATACTGACCATTCCAGCAATCACTGCGAAGGGGTCTAATAGGTAGTTCCACAGGTTTGAGCTCTCGAAAAGATGCAGCCCATGGGCCAAACACGCTAACGTTAACCACAGTGCCAATTGCCACTGCCCCAAATAGGCACAGGCAATTCCAATTACGGCTATGGCCAGTACCAAATAATCATAATAAATATGACTGGCAAATCCTATGGCATAAGGGTCAAACATGCCCACACCCATGCTGGCTGGATATAACAGTATAGCAAACAATATAATGGCCAGATTAAAGCTGATCTGGTTTCTGGGTCTTTGCGGTTTCAATATAGAAAACAGGTACATGGCCAGCATGACGATGGATGCCAGGCTAAGATCGGTAAATAAACCGCGAGAAAATTCGATCAATAGCCAATCTGAAATCGGCAACACAATAATGGCCGCCGATAACATATAGGCTAACGGCCAATATTGCTTCCAGCGCCTAACTTGCAGCAACATTAAAAATACTGTCATAAGCAGCAAACCATGTGTCATTAAACTGAAAAAAGTATTCATACTTTACCCTCCAGCCAGGCTTGATTGAACGCAATGTGCTTGATGATTTTTCGGTTCCAGGTATAAAAGAGATGAAACTGACCATCAAACCCTCGTGCTACCCAAGGGTATGCAAACTTTGACTCTTTTACTTCGGGTGTTTCAATCCGTTCAAAGTGATGAACGGTTTTCCAGTTAATACCCTTGTCATCAGACACTGCTAAGGCCAAGGTATTCCTGCCATGTTCTTGCCCTTTTGGCGCATCGTTATAGACCATCCAGCTGCGCCCTTTGTGCCCGGTAAAAGTAAAAATAGCCGAGCTTAAATTATCTAGTTGCGTGGTTTCATAAGCGGACCAAGTTAGACCACCATCGTCAGTGACACTGCGTCGAACTTTTTGCACGTCTTTGCCGGTATCACGCATAAATGTAACGGCTTCAGTGGCACTATAAGTGGCCACGGTAGGCTGAATGGTTTTATCACCAGCACTCATGCGGTATTTATTAATGACCTGCCCATCCAGTGTCACCCGTACAATTTCGGAGAACTCGCCCAATAATTCATGGTAAGCAGTGATACCTATGGTGCCATCCTCATATATCACCGCATCGTTTTTCACTAGGGTACTGATATTGATGAAAGGACTGGTAACTAGGTGCTTGGAGGGATGCCAGGTTTGGCCATCATCATAAGAGACCATCATATTGATTTGGCTGGTGGCCCAGCCTGCTAATGAAACAGAAACATATACCAACACTAAGGGACCCTGGGGGTGGCGAATCAAAACCGGGTTGCCTACTTTTTTAACATATCGATCTAGATCATTAGACACTTGCATACGATCTAAAATGGCCTTGGGAGCCTGCCATTGTTGTTGCTGCTGATCGAATAATGACGAATATATTTTCACATCAGTATGACCCTCACGGCTGCCGCCATACCACATGGCCAATAGATTGCCATTAGGCAAAGCCACCGCCGTAGCACTGTGCACCATGTGGGTTAACTCGGTAGAGGCATCGTACTGTTGATAGACGGCCTGCTGGTCGGTAACCGGCAAAACCGTTGGCGTCACAAATTCTGGTGCCTCAAATCGCTCATGGCTTAGAGACAAAATAGCCCCTATTACCATTGCCACGGGCAAGATATGTTTTTTAATTTTAATGCTCACAAAGGCCCCTTTTTAGTGGCTGGTATTATCCTGTTGATGGGTTAAAGCTGCAAGGTGGCTTTGGGCATTTCGCAGGTTTTGTTTGGGTTTTGAGGCTTGAATGATATTCATAGTTTTTGATCGGCATTCTTGTAACTAACACCAATTTGGTCTTAACCATTCAAAGCCAAGCAGCACTTCTTAATGGGAATGTTTATGGCATACGCTTAGCTGAATCCATTTGTTACAACCGTACCAAAACCCCACCTCTGTAGTCGTATCGCTACAGCCACTCAATTAATAACAAACCTATGGCAACTCCTAAACACCACTCAATTCCAATAATCCCCTAAAAGCTGAAGATGAATGACCAGCCCAAGTCAGAAAATAAACGCACCAGTTTGTAGCGCGCGCATCAAAGTCGTGCTTGAATGCCAGCCGCTACTAACTGGGATACCCACTAAGAGGTAGACTCCCAGCACCCAAAGACCAAAAAATAAAATGCAGCCTTTTAAACTGCTGATAATGATCAAACAACGATCAAAAAATTGGAGAAAGTTATGAAAAAACCTGTACGCATTGCCGTCACCGGCGCTGCCGGAGCCATCAGTAGCTCCCTACTATTTCGTGTAGCATCCGGTGAAATGTTTGGAACCGATCAACCTGTTATTTTACAGCTAATTGAAGTACCTCAGGCCATGGAGCTATTACGTGGCTTGGCCATGGAGTTAGAGGATTGCGCACTGCCTCTATTACACACAATACGAATATTCGATAACCCTGAGGCTGGCTTTAAAAATGCCCATTACGCCATTTTAATTGGTGCTCGCCCCCGAACAGCAGGCATGGAGCGTATTGACCTGTTAACCGCCAATGCCGAAATTTTTGAGCGTCAAGGTAAAGCCTTAAGTGCCAATGCCGCTCGCGATGTTAAGGTTTTGGTTGTGGGCAACCCAGCCAATACCAATGCACTGATCGCTAGCCGTAATGCTCCCGACTTAAGCCCCACTCAGTTCACCGCCCTGACTCGCCTTGACCACAATCGCACCAAAGGTATGGTGGCCAATCACCTAGGCGTTAATGCCGAAGAAGTACGTAAAGTCATTATCTGGGGTAACCACTCTTCAACCCAGTACCCAGACCTACATCAGTCCAAAATTTTTGGCGAAGCCTTAGTAGGCCAGCAACTCGATGAAAATTTTTACCAAAAAACTTTAATCCCAAGAATACAAAACCGTGGCAGCGAAATTATTAATACCCGTGGGCACTCTTCTGCCGCATCGGCCGCTCAGGCGATTATCGACCATATGCGCGACTGGGCCATGGGCACAGAAGAAAATGAACTGGTCAGCATGGCCATTGTTAGTGATGGCAGCTACGGCATAGAAAAAGGCATCGTCTATTCTTTCCCGGTTCGTTGCCGTTATGGCCGCTATCAAATTGTTAACGGTTTAGAGATAAATGAATTCAGTCGACAAATGATGGCTGCCAGCGAGGCGGAGCTATTGGAAGAAAAAGCTTCGGTTAATCACCTTTTGCCAAAAGACACTGAACAGTCTCACTACAAACTTCGCATTTGCCTGCGTTCTGGTAAATTTTTAGCGGCCGATGGCCTGTTGGATTCTGGCGACCCAGTATTAGAAACCAGCCGCCTGCTTTAAATTTTAAACAAGG
>Ga0209184_1000895_pt1 | contig 24767 bp, 24 predicted proteins | sample EN8Hudsemesocosm_2_FD_184627 | JGI IMG/M metagenome (GOLD analysis project Ga0209184, IMG submission 184627) | Methane-oxidizing microbial communities from mesocosms in the Hudson Canyon - EN8C Hudson Canyon (SPAdes) (version 2) | ecosystem: Environmental > Aquatic > Marine > Cold seeps | place... | reverse complement strand
TGAAGGTTTGGTAAGAAACGACGACGAGTCGCGTTTCTTGCGTGAGAACGGTTGTTCCCTACGACTGGTTTCTTGCCTGTTACTTGGCAAACTTTAGACATTTGAGTCACTCCAAAATTAATTTAGCTCGAGCTTATTTCTTCTAAGGGCATTCCCCAAGACCGTCGCCTTAGGATCCTGAAAAAGGTGGCATATTATAGAGAAACTGAATTATTAATACTAGCCCTAATAGCAAAAAGCTAATAAAAAGACTGGCAATTAATCTTAACCATTACAAATCAATAGGTTATAAATAATACAATGAAGGAAAGCTCACTCTACAGGTGAGTTTCGATCGTTTTTCAATAATTTATTGCTTAAGCTATGGACAAATTAGAGCAAATAATAAATATATTTAGCCTACATCTGATTCAAATAATTTTTTGATTTGATCTTCTTGTTCTTTATTCGATAGCTCATCAATTAAAATACGAATAATATGAGACTTCGCAAGATCGGCACCTTCTGAGAGTTCTTGTAACTGTTCTATAGTATTTTCACTTAGCGTAAAAGTAGCTCTTCTAAAAGGTTTATCTTTCATGTTTGCAGCTTTCTTACGTTCAATAAGTAGCTTAGCATCATGTATCGCTTGTTTAAGGTTCATTTTACCATGATTTTCATTACTCACTATTTGCGGCGAACCTTTAGCATAGTTATCCGCGTCAGCAATAAACTCATCAATGGTGAATTGTTCTTTTACATTTTCCTTTGAATTAGACCTATCCTTGCTTTTCTTTAGATCAGTTAAACTCATGGGCATTATCCGGTTTCATTGCCATTAACTCTTCTGCTATGGCTATCATTTCGGCAGCAGCTTTACCATTAGGGTCGATTTCAATTACCGACGAGCCTTGCTCTTCGCTGTCATCATAAATATTGCGGTTAAATGTTACGTTATTGAGTACATTAATACCAAACGAGCTACACACCTCTTTTGCTTCCAAGATTCTACCTGCTTGATTAGGCAGCGACGGACATTGTGTAATCACAAAAGATGCCATCATTTTAGGGTTAACCATTTTACAAGTACTGAGCATGTCTTCCATGTGTGGAACTGTTTTTAAATCTCGTCGTTTAGGTCTCAGTGGGATAATAACATGATCAGCAACAGACATTGCGGCACGTAATGCCAAGTTATCCTGACCACCACAGTCAACAATCACATAATCATAATGTTGTCCTAAGCTGAGTAAATCATTTCGAATTTTACCGTAAAGCTGAATACAGTTAATGGCAGGAAGTGAGGGGTCACCATTGCGAGCTTGTATCCAATCTGATGTTGTTCGCTGGGGATCACAATCAACCATCAATACTATTGCATTTTTATTTCGTGCAAAGTGTACTGCTAAATTCTGCGCTAAGCAGCTTTTACCGCTACCACCTTTTTCGCCACCCACTAATATCATCATATATTATTCTTCCTAAATACTACCTAGTTGTCTTGTCGGCAACAAAAACACCAGTCCAAGTGCTAATTATAGTCCAATTTTATAAAAACTCTTTATGTGCCCATGTTACTGATCTTGGTCTAATATTAAGGCTATCTCAAACCAACCATTATCTTGTTTAATACAGCGTAAAACTTTACCAAATAACTTTTGATTGTTAGAACTAGCTGATTTAAAAAGTACAGTAACTTCGGTTTTCACTGGTAAGGTAATATCGCAATCTAGCTTCAACCCCCCGCGAGCAAAGTCTAAGCAGATGATTTTTTTGGTTCTTTCTTGACCACTTTCATCAGTCCAAATAATATCAACTAATTCTTTTTCCATATCGAGACGAAAAGAACTTCGACGTTCCGAGTCATCATCACTATTATCGTTCATTAGAGGTTCCTATTACTTTTCATAATACCTTAAAAGTAACTGGCATTGAGCTATTTATCAAGCTAAATCATGCTGTTTGATGGTTATTATGATTAAACTATTTCACCGTGCTCAGCAAATGAATAACATTGATGCCCCGCGATTATCATATGATCCAGTACTCTCACATCAATAAGCTGTAATGCCTGTTCAAGTTTATGAGTAATATGTTTATCAGCAAAACTTGCTTCTGCAACACCAGAAGGGTGATTATGTGCTAAGATGACCGCCGCTGCATGGTGTGTTAACGCTCGCTCCACTACAATTCTAGGGTACACAGTAGCTGCGTTTAACGTGCCAAAAAATAAACGCTCAAATTTTAATACTTGATGTTGATTATCAAGAAAAAGAACCGAAAACACCTCTCTCGTTTCATTACGCAGTTCACTAATTAAGTAATCTCGCGTAGCTTTTGATGACGTAAGCGCACTACCTTGTTGAATTAATTTTTCAGCCAAATAACGTTTTGACATCTCTAAACAGGCTTGAAGCTGCACATATTTAGCACTACCTAAACCATGATGTTGGCAAAACTCCTTTTGATTAGCACGAAATATATTGGCTAAACTGCCAAAACTCAGCAATAAGTTTCTAGATAAATCAACAACATTACAACCTTTAACCCCTGTTCTTAAAAAAATGGCCAGTAGCTCTGCATCGCTTAAACTAGCGGAGCCAAGTGTGAGTAACTTTTCTCTAGGACGCTCTGAGGCTGGCCAGTTTTTTAACGTTTGTTCATTTAATTCACATTCCTGTGCTATTTCTACTTTACACATAGCTGCTTCCTTGCTGTTTTTATTGATGATTATTTTTTCAAATAGTACAAATAAATGCTATCGTATTAACAATATTTATAAGTTTAAGATTAGCAGATTATGCAAATTCTTCAGGACAAAAAAATTGTTCTCGGTATCAGTGGTGGTATTGCCGCTTATAAAACACCAGAATTAGTACGTCGATTAAAAGACCAAGGCGCTGAAATTCGTGTTGTAATGACCGAGGGTGCGAAGGCATTTATAACACCGCTTACATTACAAGCGGTATCGGGCAATGCTGTTGCCGACAGCTTACTTGATACCCAAGCAGAGCTGGCAATGGGACACATTGAATTAGCAAAGTGGGCAGACTTAATCATCATTGCCCCGGCAACCGCTGATATTATTGCTCGTATTGCCGCAGGCATGGCAAACGATTTACTCACTACACTTTGCTTAGCAACAAGCGCCCCGATAGTGCTTGCTCCTGCAATGAATCAGCAAATGTGGCATGCATTGGCGACTCAAGCCAATGTAAAAACACTTAATGAACGAGGCTACCAACTGTGGGGACCAGGCAGCGGTGAGCAAGCCTGTGGAGATATTGGTTTAGGGCGCATGTTAGAAGTGGATGAATTAGTCACGTTAAGTAGCGATTTTTTTGCCGATAAATACTTACAAGACCAGCATTGGGTGATTACAGCAGGCCCAACACGAGAATCGATAGATCCAGTTCGTTATATTTCAAATCACAGCTCAGGTAAAATGGGTTATGCCATAGCTCATGCTGCTTTGCGTGCTGGTGCTAAAGTCACTTTAATTTCAGGGCCAGTAACTCTTAAGGCGCCTGTTGGTTGTCAGTTAATATCAGTTAATAGCGCAGAAGAAATGCATCAACAAGCATTAGAAATCGCCCCAAAATGCACGACTTTTGTCGCTTGTGCTGCGGTTGCAGATTATCGTGTTGCCGACATTGCCACCCAGAAAATTAAAAAAACAAATGATGCCATGAAACTTGAACTCGTGAGAAATCACGATATTGTTGCTGATGTTGCCAGCTTAGATGACAAACCATTTATTGTTGGTTTTGCTGCAGAAACACAAGATATTGAGCATTATGCTCGTGGTAAGTTAGTACGCAAGAACTTAGACTTAATAGCCGCCAATGATGTTGCAAAATCAGGCCAAGGCTTCAATAGTGATGATAATGCCTTAATGTTATATAGTGCGATTGATAAAACAGAAATCCCTTTAGCTAATAAACAAATTATCGCGCAGAAATTAGTCTCTTTAATTAATCAACATTATTTAGCAAAACAAAGTTGAGCTAAAAGAGATAAATAATTTAACGTTGAAATAAGCAATACCTAACAATAAAAACCAATAATAGAGAATACCTTACTATGGTAGATAGCCCTAAAAGCACGCAAAAAATTAGTCGGAAACAACAAATATTAGAGTGCTTAGCGCTGATGTTACAATCGAGTCCTGGTGAACGCATAACCACAGCAAAACTTGCTGCTGAAGTTGGCGTATCAGAGGCTGCGCTATATCGACACTTTCCATCAAAAGCACGAATGTTTGAAGGATTAATAGACTTTATTGAAGAGTCTATTTTTTCTCGCATTAATTTAATTTTATCTGATCACAAAGAAACCTTAGTACGTTGTCATCATGTGTTGCATGTATTACTAGTATTTGCTGAACGCAACCCGGGTATGTGCCGTATATTATCGGGTGATGCACTAATGGGAGAAAATGAACGATTACGCGTTAGAGTTCACCAATTTTTTGAAAAACTTGAATCTCAATTTAAACAAATATTGCGTGAACGAAAGTTGCGTGAAGGCAAAACATTTACCATTAATGAACAAGCCCTTGCAAACATTTTAGTGGCTTTTGCTGAAGGAAAAATTAGTCAATATGTACGCTCTGGTTTTGATAAAAAGCCTAGCAGCGACTTTAATGAACAATGGCAATTTTTAATGGCTGATAAATAACCCTTCGACAAGCTTAGGCGAACGGAGAAACAACCGTTCATGCTGAGCGCGAGGTACGGGCAGTAGAAGTACGACAGACTATCAGGGCAAACTAGTAAGGGTAATTGAACAAAAAACCTTACAATTTATATCAAGGAAAACTCATGGGTACAATATCACAGCTTAAACCTGCCAGTTTATGGCAGTTATTCGAAAAAATTTGCAGTATTCCTCATCCATCCAAGCACGAACAGAAGATATCTGCTTGGATTCAAAGCTGGGCGAAAGAGCTTGGCTTAGCTATTAAAGAAGATGAAGTAGGTAATTTATTTATCAAAAAACCTGCAACTGCGGGTATGGAAGATCGCCAAGGCATTATTTTACAAGCACACATGGACATGGTGCCGCAAAAAAACAATGATACATCGCATGACTTTTTAACTGACCCTATCAAACCTTACATCATTGATAGCGGTGATTGGGTTACCGCCGAAGGCACTACTTTAGGCGCTGATAATGGCGTTGGCTTAGCGTCAGCATTAGCCGTTTTAGCCAGTAATGATATCAGCCATGGCCCACTAGAAGTTCTTGTAACCATTGACGAAGAAGCGGGAATGTCTGGCGCTTTTGGCCTTGAAGCGGGCTGGCTTGAGGGCGATATTTTAATTAATACCGACTCCGAGCAAGAAGGCGAAGTATACATGGGGTGTGCTGGCGGCATTGATGTCTCAGCAACATTTAACCTCGCCTTTGATGACGTACCTGCAAACAGCCAAGCATTTAATTTATCTATATCTGGCTTAAAAGGTGGTCATTCTGGTGTTGATATCCATACTGGCAGGGCGAATGCTAATAAACTGCTAGTACGTTTTTTACTTGATGCGAGTAACAATTTTGATATTCGCTTAACTGAATTAAATGGTGGCAGCTTACGCAATGCTATTCCTCGTGAGGCTAATGCAAGCTTTGTCGTTGCCAAAGACCAAGTTGAACCATTAAAAGTGGCTCTAGCTTTATATTTATCTACCATCAAAGCCAATTTAAGTGCCATTGAAACCGACCTTGATATGCTGCTAATTTCACCAGAAGATTTTGAACAATGTTGGACTAAAACGTCACAAGGTCAAATATTGCGCGCTCTAAATGCCTGTCCTAATGGCGTTATACGCATGAGCGATGATATTGAAGGTGTGGTTGAGAGTTCGTTAAATCTTGGTGTCGTTCATACCCGTGGTAAAAAGCTTAATGCTTTAGTGCTTATTCGCAGTCTGCATGATGATGGCCGCTTAGAAACTCAGCGAACAGTGCAATCAGTTTTTGAATTAGCGAGTGCTAACATAGAGTTTAGTGGTGCATACCCAGGTTGGAAACCTAACCCTGACTCTGACATTATGAAAACTGTTAGTAACACTTACCAAGAGTTGTTCGATAAAGTACCCGCCGTTATGGTGATTCATGCCGGCTTAGAATGTGGTTTATTTAAAACCGCTTATCCACATTGGGACATGGTTTCAATAGGACCAACCATTAAGTTTCCTCACTCACCTGATGAGAAAATTGAAATTGCTACTGTTGAGCAATATTGGCAATTACTTGTTGCTGTGTTGGCAAAAGCGCCGAAAAAATAACAACTTTAATAAGTGATTGCTGTTCATTCAGTAAGGCTGCAATCACTTTTCCCACTTAATCTGAATTGAGATTACTTACATTCTATTTTCTCTTGTGTTCTATTTAATAAATATCTCATCAAGACGGAAAAACTCTATTGACTGCCCAGATTGCTGGCTTACCAGAACCATTTTAGCTGCTACTTGCTCTCCAGTTATTGGACGGAAGCGACGCAGCCAAGGAATAACACATAGAGCAGTCATCACCCAGCTACCTATTTTTTCACCCAAGCGAAAATCAGCGCGTTGACCAAGCAGTAGTGAAGGTTGAAATATACTAATACGCTTAAAGGGTAATGATTTTATTCTCTGCTCCAATTCACCTTTCATCTTTAGGTACTCACTATTACTTTTTTCATTAGCCGCGCTAGAAGAAACTAGCAGATAATGGTCTACACCATTGTTTACTGCTAACTGCGCAGCTTTATACTGATAATCAAGATCAACTTTTCGTTGAGCAGCGATAGAGCCAGCTTGCTTAATTGTTGTCCCCAGACATGAAAACAAGAAGTCTGCATTAAACGATTCAGCGTAATGCTCTAATTGATCGAAGTCCACAGTTTGGTTGAAAACCTTTGAAGAGGAGTGCTTGGCAGAACTACGAGTTAGTGTGATTATTTTGCCAATATGATTAGCATCAGCCAAATGGTCAACTAATGCGTTGCCAACCAAACCTGTAGCACCTATAACGATGGCTATTTTGTCCATAATACTCTCTTTAACTCTGTGTAAATGCTTATTAGCAGTTTTCTTTATTGCTGCTAATTTTAGCTTTATTTGTAGAAACAAAAGCAACAATAAAAAATAAAAAGAACACGATAAACGTTCCAATCGTGCTTTGTTCATTAGTTAAAAAATCAAAATAAAACAAACTACTTTCAATTATCCCTATGCCTAAACCAAAGGTAAATAAAATATATTTATTTGCCTTACCATTAGCTTTCAATAATTTAGCTAACCAATATCCAATAAAGGGAATAAATGACCACAAAAAAACAATAACAACAGAAAAAAACATTGCTGAAAGTGAAATGTTTAATTGAAATAATTTAGTCGTTAAGGGGTAAAGTTGAACTAAGAGATAACCCAAATATAAATACAAGATAGTACCTTTTTTAAATCATTAACAGCATAATTTACATGAAAACATATTGAAAAATATTGTTCATGTCATGCAAGAGGATTTCATTTATGTTCATATCATATGCAATTCAAAACTCAACTAAAAGCGATGGACTTATTCTTTTTTAGCTTATTGATCATGATCAATAAAACTTCGTTACATACTAGGCTCTATTGAAAATGAATAAAGTACCCAAACCCACAATTGCTCTTACAATTAGCACCACTTTATCTAGAGCCGCATTCGCAAATATAGACGAAGCAAGTACGGATGAAAGTGTAGCTTTTTGGGCAATTGAAGAGTTGGCTATATGAAAACTATTATTAGCACTGTTCAATGTTGCCTTTTTAAACTCAATTTTCTAGCTAAAATAGCCATTTATACGCCATTATTTGTGGCTATAACTCTGATTACAACTCATAAAAAAAAGTATAATTTGTCATTAGTCGTTTTTCCGTTAGAATAGAGGACTTACTTGTATAGGAAGTTTTCTATGATTCAGCCACAAAAAATAATAATTGCTGATGATCACCCTTTATTTAGACAGGCGTTATTGGGGACATTAAAAAATAAACTAAGCCAAACTCAATGGCTTGAAGCGCAAACTATCGCTGAACTTGATCAACAACTTCAAAATAATAATGATAGTGATTTATTGTTATTAGACTTAAATATTCCTGGTGCACATGGTTTTAGCACGCTAATTCATGTTCGAAACCACTTTCCACAAATTCCTGTTGTCATTGTTTCTGCCCACGAAGATCAAAATACTATCAGCAAAGCAATGAAGTATGGCGCGGCTGGTTTTGTTCCTAAATCAACACCTGTTGATGATATTTTTACTGCAATTATGGCGGTTTTATCAGGTGAAATTTGGTTACCAAAATCATTTCAAGGCATTTCAGAAAACGTTGAATCTAGCGATATTGCTGAACGAGTAGCCAGTTTAACTCAACAACAGTACCGAATTTTAACGATGTTCGCACAAGGTTTGCTCAACAAACAAATTGCCTATGATCTTAATGTTTCAGAAGCGACCATAAAAGCTCACGCCACCGCAATATTTCGTAAACTAGATGTACGTAACCGAACTCAAGCAGTTATTGCTATTGCTAAGCTAGATTTGAGCGAAGCTGGGTTTGAATAAAATAGGCAATGTTTATCCCGCTTAAAGTAAAATTTGTGCCCTTTAAGATTTTTATTCCTTTACTGAGCTTGCTCATGTTTAGCTGTGGCGGCTCAGACAGTTCACCCCAAACGAACGATCCACAACAAACAAGTATCTTACCTAAGCAACTTAAGAATACCCAATTAATACTCACTCTAAATAACAATAGCAGCATAATTGTGAGGGAAGATTTCCCAGAAATTAATAACCAACTAAATCACTATTTTGGCAATGGTGATTTACTCTACTTACAAACTGAAAAAAGCACAGATTGGCAGTACCAAGGAAGTTTTACTTACACAGCTAAAAGTAATAATGATGCAGAAATCACCATTGATTTAGCTTCAGGCAGAGAATATAAACTTAATTGTCAGTTTATCAACAGTAACTCTGGTATTTGCAATACTGAGCTTGAGCAGGGATTAGAAATACAGGGTAATTTTAGTTTGGTAGAGAACACCCAGGCAAAAGATTATGAATTTTCTGGCACACTGCTAAAAGAGCTAAGTTTTAATTCTAGCATTACAGGCATAAACTATCCTTACCACATATATTTACCTCCAAATTACGAACAATCAGTTAAGTCTTACCCTGTAATTTATGCTACCGATGGGCAATGGGAGTTTCATCGTTTTGCTCATGCGATAGAAACAAGCAATAAAGAAATAATTTTAGTCGCCATTGAGCAAGGACCAAATGAGCGTCGTATAAAAGATTATGCCTTAACAGGATCCAGCTCTTATCTGGCATTTCTCCAAGATGAATTACTACCTGAAATAGAAGCTAATTATCGTATAAATTCTGACAATAGAGCACTGCAAGGTGCATCATGGGGTGGGCTTTTAGTACGGCATGCATTAAGTAAAGAAATAAATAATCCTTTATTTCATCATTTTATATCTATGGATGGCTCATATTTTAACGATAATGATGAATATTCAGAACTTGAAGACATAGCTTTCCCTGCAGGTTCAAGCTTATCCGCCACGCTTTATCTTTCCGGCGCCTCCATTGGGGGTAACGACAATGTAGTACAAAGATTTAAAAATGATATTGAAGCACGAAATATAACTGATCTTAGCCTTTTTCATCAAACCTTTAATGTAACTCACGAACAGGTGAGTAGACCATCAATAAAAGATGCTTTGCTCAAGCTTTATCCTGAGTAAATTTTGCTTTGATGAACTAAATTAACCTCGTATATGAAGTTAACTTAATCCCCATAATCCACTTGTAACTTCTGAGCTAACTTAGCACTCATCATGGCTCTTAGCCCAGCCGGCTTCACAAGTTTTCGCATAAAACCTACATCTGCATTTTTTGCTTGATCCTCAATGCCACTTTCTGTCGTTGCGGTAATCAATATTGCAGGAATATAATGGTTACACTCTCGGCGCATATCGGCTATCAGAGTCAAGCCATCAGCTTGTTCTCCTGCAGGTAAGCCTGCGTGATAACCTAACTGATAATCAACCAATAAAATATCAATATCACTTTGATGGTTAGCAAACTCAATCAATGCTGTTTCTCGTGAGTCGGCTGCAAGAATATTACATTGCCATGCCGAAAGTAACTCAACCATACCGCTTAATACATCAGGATCATTATCAATACACAATACGGTAATATCTTTTAAGCCCATATTTTTCATGGGTGTTACTGGCTGTGGTTTTGCTACTAATTGACTGGCTTTTTCAACAGCAATTGAAAACTTGCAGCCTTGCATCTCTCTAGACTGCAAGCTTAATGAATGACCTAATAGCTGCACGAGTGACTGAGTAATATTCAACCCTAACCCTAAACCTCTACATGACTGGCTAGTGGGCGTTTCTAATTGAGTGAATTGTTCAAAAACTAGTACTTGTTTTTCTAATGGAATACCAGGGCCATTATCAAGAATTTGAATAATAACTTGATCATCAAATACTCTAGCCCCTAAAAGCACTTTACCTGGGCTTGCATACCTAAACGCATTACCCACTAAATTTTGAATAACACGCCTTAGTAAATGTTGATCTGATTTCACCCAGGCTTTAGTGGCAACGAGTCGAAATTCAATATTCTGCTCAACCGCTAAAGCTGCAAATTCTTGCTCTAAATCCTCAAACAAATCATTTAAAGCAAAGGCTTCAATGTGCGGTTTAATATTACCACTTTCTAAACGGGCAATTTGTGCTAAATCGGCCAACAAATCATTCGCTGCTCTTAGAGACTTGTCAATATTATCAACTTGGCGCTGTTGCTCTAAAGTCAAACCATTTTGTTCTGTTAATGCAGAGGTGAATAAACGCGCGGCTTCCAATGGTTGCATTAAATCATGGCTACAAGCCTTCAAATACTGGCTCTTTTTAATATGCGCTTGTTCAGCCTTTTCATGAGCTTTGGCTAACGCTTCATTAGTTTTTGCTAACGTTAATGTGCGTTCATATACTCGTGTTTCAAGATCTAAATTGGCTTCTTTTAATACCTGCTCAGCTTGGCGATAAGCGGTAATGTCTGAAAACAACATAACAAAGCCACCACCAGGCAATGGATTACCTTCAATAAGAATAGTTTGACCATTTGCTTGTTGCCTTTCTGAGCTATGAGGGCTTCCTTTGCGTAAATATTCAAGACGCCTAAAGACTTGATTATCTATATCTCCTGCACCACATAAACCGCGCTTAACATTATGGCGAATTAAGGCTTCAACAGGGCTGCCTACACTAATAAGTTCAGATGGATAATCAAATAAATCCAAATACTTTTTATTCCACGCCACCAACTTTAAATCTTCATCAACAATAGAAATTCCTTCACTGGCATTCTCTATCGCACTTTGTAATAAATTTTGAGAAAACTGTTGCCGCTCACTTGAAGCATCTTCCACTAACACAGCTAATTCATCTAAAGCGATATCTCGACCATCGAGCGCTGAAGATAGCACCAAACGCGCTGAAGATGCCCCCATAACCATAGCTAAAGTATTTTCAGTGTGTTGAAGTAATAATTGGTTATAAGTAGCATTACCTAGCTGCTTTTTATCATTTGAAGACTGAAACAAACTAAAGCCTGATTTAGCCTTATCTTCACCAACAAAACGCGAGGCAAGTAACTCTAACTCACTAACATCTAACTGCCGCTTCTTTTCCACTGTTAGTAAAGTAGGGGATTGCCACTCTAGAAACAACGAGGCTTGCACTCGCTCTTGTACACTTTGACGACTAATTTGTGAAAGTGCCCACATGACAATAATGTTAGCCCCTAAACTAAAGAGCGTTGCTGTCGTTTTAGCCGGTAAAAGACCCTCAACAAAAGGTGAAGGATATAAACCAAATTGCGGTAAAAAATTCAGACTTAACCACAAAATAAAGCCAACTAAAATACCAGCATAAACCCCCACCAAACTAGCCCGACGCCAATAAAAAGCAACAACAAGTGCGGGTGTAAGTTGCGCAAAAGCACCAAAGGCCACCTCGCCTGATGAAGCTAACGTATCTGGAGACGCCATAACAAAAACACCATAACCAGACATTATAACAAACAATATCAGCAATTTACGTATATTTAGTAAACGTTGTCTAAAATTATCATAATTGGTTTGAGCTACTTTTTGTCGACGATAAAGCAAAGGGAAAACAATTTCATTACTTAGCATGGTACTTAAAGCAATAGCAGAAATAATCACCATAGAGCTTGCAGCAGATACTGCCCCAAGAAAAGTAAACAGCGTTAACCAAGTCTGTCCCGTGATACCAGGTAAAAACAATACATAAGCATCAGAAGGTACTGTATCACCTAATAGTAATTGACCCGCTAGTCCCAAAGGTGCGGCAAAAAAAGCAAAAATTAAAATATAAACCGGAAAAACACGTCGACCAAGCCAAGTGTCTTTTTGATCTTTTAATTCAACTACCATCACTTGGAATTGCCTAGGCAAAGACAAAAATGCGGCCATTACAATCACTAACATTGCCAACATTGAGCTGACATTACCTACATTCATTTGCTGATCAAGCTTTAAGCTTGCATTTGATTGTTGCCAAATATCAAGGGGTGAATCAAACAATGAAAAACAAACAAACAAACTTACCGCTAAAAATGCGATTATTTTCACCAAAGACTCAAATGCAATGGCAAGCATTACACCAGGGTGGCGTTCAGTCACATCAATGTTTCGAATGCCAAATAGAATAGTGAATCCAGTAAGAACTAAGCTGACTACCAAACCAATGTGCCAACTGCTGAGGCTTTGATCTTCTTGCAATTGTTGAAAGGTATACACCATGGCTTTTAGTTGCAGTGCAATATAGGGCATGGTGCCAACAAATGCGACAAGAGTAACCATGATGGCAAGATTATGTGACTTACCAAAACGAGCGGCCAATAAATCAGCAATAGAGGTTAAGTTTAGTTTTAAGCTTATGCGGATAATGCGTTGTATGAACGGCCAAGCAAATACAAATAGAATAATAGGACCAAGGTAAATTGGTATATGTGACAAAAAGTTAGTGGCAGCCTGCCCTGTAGTGCCTAAAAAACTCCATGATGTACAGTAAACACCAAGTGTTAAGGCGTAAATAATACCTTGGCCTTTTTTAGCCATATGGTGACGATATTTATCCCCTAAATAGGCTATCAAAAACAATAAGCCAATATAAATTAAGCTAATACTAACTAGTTGCCAGTTGGGGAACATTACGCCTCTCTACAGTTAAGGGTAGAATTATTTCTACCCTACTTTAAGTTTACACTTTACCAATATATCTAATAAGTTACATCTGAATAAATACGACTTTTAGCTAGTTTGTTACTAAATATCCAAGCATCACTATATAAAGTTTGCTAGACTGCGCCACGAACCAAGGAGTGCGGTTTTATTTATACACTTTTATAGTGGATTAAATATATAACTGCTGAGATGTTGATGATATCAACAAACCCTTTGAACCTGGACGGGAATTAGTCTCTAACTTAACAGTTAATGATTAATATAACCGGCGTAGGAATGGTAGTGATCACATCACAGTCTACTCAAGACAACCTCCCAGTGCCGGATCCCTTTGTATAATACATAGAGATCTTTATGAATTTTACCAAATCTACTGTTGCTTCAGCCATGTCTTCGATATTGCTATCTGCATCATTTACTAGCCTGAATGCTAGTGCCTTTGAAGAAATAAACACATCGGCTTCAGACATTGAGGTGATCACTGTTACCAGTGATTTTAGACAACAAAATCTATTAAAAACACCAAGCGCTTTATCCGTATTAACTGATATTGACATAAAGCAGCGCAATGCCCAAAACCTTGAAGAATTAGTAGCTGTTATTCCTAATGTAAATTTCGCCAGTGGCTCTCAACGTGCTCGTTATTATCAAATTCGTGGTATTGGCGAACGTAGCCAATTCAATGAACCTATTAACCCTTCGGTAGGTATGATTATTGACGATATTGATTTTACCGGCATTGGTAGTATTGCGAATCTTTTTGACGTGCAGCAGATGGAAGTTTTTCGCGGCCCTCAAGGTACACGTTTTGGTGCAAATGCCTTAGCGGGCATGTTCAACATTACCACCAATGCACCTACAGATGAGTTTGAAGGTATCATTAAATTAGATGCCGGCAACTACAACAGTTATGGCTTAGGAATAGCACTGTCGGGGCCCGCTTCAGATACGGTCAATTATCGATTAGCGGCAAATAAATATCAAAGCGATGGTTTCATCGAAAACACTTATCTAAATAAAAGCAACACCAATAACCGAGATGAAACGACTATCCGAGCTAAGTTATCAATACAGGCAAGTAATGATTTAACGATAGATTTATCGGCTTTTTATTTTGACTTTGACAATGGTTACGATGCATTTTCATTAGATAACACACGTGAAACCTTGTCTGATCAACCCGGCTTCGATCAACAAGAAACAAGTGCTTTTGCAGCTAAATTTACTTATCAAGGTTTTGAAAAATTTACATTAGTCACCTTACTAAGCCATGCTGGCTCCGATTTAGCTTATGGCTACGATGAAGATTGGGCTTATGTTGGCATTTCAGATCCAGAAGTTATTGAAAACCCAGATTTTGCCTATTGGGAATATTCATCAACTGATTATTATTTCCGTGATAAATCAACCCAAACCATAGAGTTTAGAGCTTTATCAAACTCAAATAGTAAATTATTCAAAGGCTCAACGGATTGGGTTACTGGTATTTACTTTAAACAAGATGATGAAGATTTACAGCGTCAATATACTTATTTAGACAGTGATTTCACCTCAGCTTTTGATAGCCAATCCATTGCTGTTTATGGCCAGTTAGATAGCCAGTTAAGTGACAAGTTGATGTTAACTACTGGACTTCGTATTGAACAACGTAGCGCAGATTACATAAACTCTGACAATTTCACTGAAGTCCTTGACGATACTATGATTGGTGGTAAGTTAGTACTTAGTTACCAACAAAGTAATAATGCTTTTTGGTATGGCTCAATTAATCGTGGTTATAAAGCTGGCGGAGCAAATACTGATGGTTCGTTATCTGATGATTTACGCATTTTTGACCCAGAATACTTAATTAATTATGAGCTGGGCTATAAAGTTTCTTTACTTGATAATGCGGCATTTATTCGCACAGCTGTGTTCTATATGGACAGAGAAGGTATGCAAGTGAAAAGCTCACAAACTATTGTGCGCGAAGATGGCAGTGTTGAATTTATCCCCTTCATAGGTAATGCCGCAACAGGCTCAAATATAGGAATTGAAGTTGAAACAAATTGGCAAATAAATGATTCAGTTGAGTTGTATGGTTCACTTGGCTTATTAGATACAGAGTTTAATGATTATATTGATGCAACAGGTAATTCATTAAGTGGTGAAGAACAAGCTCATGCACCTAGTTATCAATTTAATCTTGGTATCAACATTCAGCCAAGTGAATACTGGTTAATTAATCTTTCTATCGATGGAAAAGATGAATTCTATTTCTCTGATACAAGATATTATAACGACAAGCCAATTCCTAAAAATGATATCATCTCCAATTCAGTCGCACTTGTTAATGCGTCTATTAGTTACTTAGAAGATAATTACCAAATGAAGGTATGGGCACGTAATTTAACTGATGAAAACTATGCTAATCGTGGTTTTTATTTTGGAAATGACCCTAGAGACGGTTATGCTCCTAAACAATATACGCAATTAGCCGAGCCACTAGTATTTGGTGTAACCTTAGATTATCAATTCTAAGCTTTCGACCCTTCGACAAGCTCAGGACAAGCGGGTAATTCGCCGTTCATCCTGAGCGCGAAGCATCGAAGGATTAGGGGAATATAAGATCAAAATAATTAAGGGTAACTATGAGAATATCTATCGAATTAAGCTTATATCCACTTGCTGAAGAGCAGTATAAAAGTGAAATTTGGGCATTTATCAAACGCCTTCGCAACACTGAGGGTTTGCAAGTTGTCACTAATGGCATGAGCACCCAAGTATTTGGAGATTATGATTTAGCTGTAAGTAAGGTAATGGCAGAAATCAAACATGTTCATAGCACAACAGGTGCTGCAGTTTTTGTTTGTAAATTTATCAGTGGTGACCGTTCTCAACCCGAAGCGATGAGCTAATGGCTGAAATCTTTGCAAGTTTTAGTGAATATGCCATTAATTTACCTTGGCTTGAACTAGTTGCCATGTTGTTAGCACTTGCCTATATTTTATGGGCAGCTATTGGTTCAATTTGGTGCTGGCCTGCGGCTTTTATTAGTACTGCACTATACACTTACATTTTTTATGATGTACTGTTGCTTATGGAAAGTGCACTTAACATCTATTATTTGGTAATGGCAGTCTATGGTTACCGTATGTGGCAAAAAGATGCTTCGAAAAACAATGGGCAAAGCTCCTTACCTTTAGCTATTGTTTCTTGGCAGCTAAGCTTTCATGTCAAAGCTTGTGCCATATTAACAATGACTTCTTTGGTTTTGGGTTATCTAATGGCGAATTTCACACCTGCCGACTTCCCTTACCTTGATACTTTTACTACAGTCTTTGCTGTATTTGCTACCTACCTAGTGACTCAAAAGGTGCTAGAAAATTGGCTTTATTGGTTAGTGATTGATACTGCTTCTATATATTTATACCTAGCAAAAGGCTTAATACCAACTGTGGTATTATTTGGTATTTATATCATTATTGCTACTTTTGGATATTTCAAATGGCAAAGCTTGTATAAAAAAAATCAAATAGATATAGAACAAATGGTTAATGGTTAATCACTATGGTACAGCCATTAAGTTCACTAACCTGTTTTAATCATATTAACGCTATTGAGCCAATTGTCGCTGGGTTAAGTAGCCAGTGCTACCAGGTGAGTGCTGATAATAAGGAGTTTTTTGCTAAGCAAGTCACTTCAACACGCGAAACAAGCGTGAGCCTTCAAGCCGCCATAGAAAATATAAGCCCAAAGGTCATTTTTCACGATAAGCACTGGTTGATAACCCAGTATATTGAAAGTAAAAGTCTAGCGCTAAGCCAGCAAACAATTGATGAAAAAATATTAATCACAATTAAACTGATGGCGCAATGTCATAAAATAGCTGAAATACCTGCTGCGCTTGCACCAGAAGCAATTATTCATGAACTAATTAATAGCCCACACTTTTCAAACCTACAGCAAACAGAACTATTACGTGTTGCGAATCAACTAACACCCCAATTAACACACAGCAAAAATCTCGTTTGTTGCCATGGTGATTTAAATTTTAGCAATATATTAATTAGCCCAGTAAAAAAATCTTACTTGATTGATTTTGAATGTGCTTACTCAGCACCAGCAGAATATGATTTAGCCATGTTTATCGCAGTAAATCATATATCAAAGAATAAAACTTCAACCATTATTGATCTCTACAAAAAACACTCTTTAGTTGAAATTAAGCCATCGTTATTAAATCACTATTTACTATTTTGTTATTTTATTAATGGGTTATGGTATATGCATGCTTACAACAAAACCAACCTTTTGAAGTTTATCGGTCTAGCAAAGCAACAGTGGCAAAGTATTCAAGCTTTAGATATAAAGCTTGTACTCGATAACAGCCACCTTTCTAATACTGTCTAATATTTTCTAATTCATCACAGATTGCTATAAAGATATCTGCACCCTCCCTCAACTATCAATATTTAAAATTTAATAAACACAAATTTCAACGATGAATCTTCAAATAAAATAAGAGAATTGCAAAAAGTGTTTTTTTGATTTAGCGTTATATACAGAAAACCAAGAGGTTGTGGTAAAAGAATAATTAAACTTAAAGGTGTAATCGGAAATTTAAACCTAATGACTGAATTAAAACAGATCAAGAAACTTAAGTTACTCGAACGAGAAATCAGCCTTCTTAAAAAAACAAGAGAGCTTGAACAAGGTAGAAATGATGTCTTACGAATGGTTGCTCAGGGAGCTGAACTTGAGCATATATTAGATACGTTGTGCCATAACACCCAGCGATATAATGAAAATATATTATGTTCGGTGTTAAGGTTTGATGCTCAACATAATACCTTACATCCGATTGCTTCAGCATCTTTACCTCAATACTATTGTGACGCGCTTGAGGGGATTCAAGTTGGGGCGGGTATTGGCTCATGCGGAACCGCAGCGTTCACTAAAAAGCGTGTTATTGTTGAAGACATTAATACTCATCCATACTGGATGCAATATAAAAAACTACCTTTAGGTGCTGGTTTACAAGCTTGTTGGTCTGAGCCTATTATTGGTGGGGATAATCAATTGTTTGGGACATTTGCTCTGTATTACTCTATCCCTACATCTCCTACCAAAGAAGATATTCAATTCATAGAAGTTTGTGCAAATTTAGCCGCAGTAGTATTTGAAAATGCTGAAACAAGAAAAAAATTACTTGATGCTAATTACTTACTTAGCCAAACAATTGATCAGCGCAATCAGGAATTAGAACAAGCAAATCTTGAATTATCATCAACACTTGCTCAGCAGAGCGAACTTCATCAAAAGAGTGTTAATTTAGAAAAAGTCTCGACAACCAAGAACTTAATCATCGGTTTTGCCCATGAAATAAATACACCAATAGGGATAGCACTAACAGCGATAACCACTGCAGAAAATCAATTTAAACAGCTAAGCCAGTTACTCCACCAAGGTAAAATTAGTCGAAATACGGTTGAAAAATTGTCTAACTCTGTCACTGAAGCTATTTCGCTTAATCAAATAAGTCTCACTCGAACTGCGCAGTTGCTTTCAAAATTTAATGAAATTAATTTTGAGCTTGATGTTGCCCTCAGCTCACCATTTTATCTCGGAGAGTTTTTTAGCAAACTAAAAGTGAATTTCAGACATCAATCTGATGATTTTAAAATAGAAATCGCTTGTGAAGAGATCAAAGTTCCTCACTCCGAAAGTGCCTTGTGGCAAATCATGTGTCAGTTAATTGAAAATACATTTACTCATGGATTTAAAGAAAAACCTTCAGGAACAATCTCGATTGTAGCAACATTAAATGAAAACTCGCTTGTAATAACTTATCAAGACAACGGTTGTGGCATTTCTTCTATACACAAAGATATGGTATTTGAGCCATTTTACTCCACTAACAGAAGTGGTGGGCACCTTGGTTTAGGCCTTAACCTTGTTGCAAATATATTAACAACAACCTTTCAAGGAAAGATTCAGCTCTTACCGGCTCCCATTGGAGTAAGATATGAAATTAGCATTCCTGTAGATATTACAAAATAATAGACTAAACAAATGATTAGCTATTATTGCTCATAAAAGACCATAAGTTTTTCCGGTTGCTCATGGTAATAGTGAATATTAGGAGAGTGCAATATATGCACGTTGCAATGTCTTGGTGGCATTAATAATTATACTGGAGGTTAATATCAATGGTCACAGTAGCCATAAATCATAACTAAGATGTTAAACTATTTCAGCCGATGACGTATTCCTCATTATTTATGAAGTTCCACACAACAAGCTGCCAATAGCCATTATAAAATATTGGTTGAAATCATATTGCTCAATGTAACCCAATGAACATATTGCAAAGAAGCCTTAGTTTTAGTAATTTAACTGCAATTCTAATCACAATAACTATAAACATAGGATTTTATTTATGTCAGTGGAAACAATTTACAAAGTCGCTTTGCACCCATTTATCAATGAGTCTATTGCAAGCCTTAAGGCAATGACTCACCTCTCAGGCTCCTCTGCCGCTGCCTTTATGGATCAAGTTGATGACTTTCGTTTCAAAGGTTATGCCGTTTGTTCAGAAATATCAGGCTGTATTAATGGCGTAATAATGATGCATCATTATCCTGAAACGGCTATTGCAATAGGCAATTCTGTTTGTGAAACCATGTTTGATGAAAAATATAATTATACAGAAATGAACGAGGAATTAAGTAATGCCTTAGCAGAGTGGGGTAATACTATCGTTGGTCGCTCTACCGATTTATTGAGTCGTCATAATTTAGAGTTTAATTTTTCTAGTCCTTACTTTGTTCATAACTTTGATGATATGGAAAAGTATTTAGATGGTGTCAAAGAAATAGTTACCGTACCAATTACCGTTGAAGGTGTCGGTCGTTATTATTTCAACCTGCTAGTACGTGATGTTAACTTTCAAACCGGTGGTGCTAAACGTGAAGAAAGCACCGGTATTGCCAACCCACATAACAAGCCATTGCCAACAGACAGCAAAGTCCTACTAGTTGATGATAGTGCAATGATACGTAAAGCATTAAAGCGATTCTTAAATAATTTAGGCTACAGTAATATTATTGAAGCTGATGATGGCTCTACCGCTGTAACCATGGTAGAAAATGAATCGCCTGATTTTATGTTCATGGATGTTGTTATGGGCGAAATGAATGGCGATGAAGCATTAAAGGCGATTCGAGCAAAAGGCCATAATGTTCCTGTGGTGATGCTGTCATCAGTAACCGATCAAGCTTTAGTTGATCAATGTGAAGAAAGCGGTGTTTCTGGCTTTATTTTTAAACCCATACAAGCAGACAATGGCGCTGAAATTATTAAGTCCTATCTAAAAATCGCATAGAATCAAATACAAATAAGTCAGCTCAAATACTTAATATTGGCTGACTATTTCCACACAGCTGACATTAATTGCTGAGTTACTATTACCAATCCCTTAAATGGCGTTTGTTCTCCGGAGATGTCGTGCAAATTAGTGAAATAACAAAAAGTGATTTTGAATCATTTTGGCCTGTATTTAAAGCAATTATTACTGCTCAAGAGACCTATGCATTTGATCCTGATATTAATTTTGAATCAGCATATAACTTATGGTGTTTATCTCCCCAAAAAGCTTATGTCATAAAGGAAAATGGCTTAATACTCGGTTCGTATTATATTAAGCCAAACGCTTCTGGACCGAGTTCCCATATATCTAATTGTGGTTACATGGTAAGTCCAGAGAGTCGCGGCAAAGGAATTGCTCGTAAACTGTGTTTGCATTCGCAGAAAATTGCTTTAGATCTCGGCTATAGTGCAATGCAATTTAACTCGGTTGTTTCATCAAATGAAGTGGCAATTAACTTGTGGAAAAAACTCGGGTATAAGATTATTGGTACTATTCCCAAAGCATACAAACACAAAAAGCTTGGTTATGTTGATTCTTTTATAATGTATAAGCAATTTAGAACATAACAGGCATTCAAACGAACAATGTATTGCTGGTTGAACATTTTTCTCAGGTATAACTAACTGCAAATTGCCGTTTATTGTTGCGTTAGTTTGCCAATAAATGTCACCTTCAACTATAGTTATTACTCCCTAAGTAAAAGGAGAACAATAATGCCAAAGTTTGTAATTGAGAGAGAAATTGAAGGTGCTGGTAAGTTATCAGCAGATGAGCTAAAGGGAATTTCTCAGAAATCTTGTAGTGTTTTAGAAGAGCTTGGCCCAAAGGTTCAGTGGGTTCATAGCTATGTTACCGATAATAAAATCTATTGTGTATACATTGCTCCAGATGCTGATTCTGTTAAAAAGCATGCAGATATGGGCGATTTTCCTGCAAATGCTATCTCGCAAGTCAGGGAAATCATTGATCCAACTACATCTGAGTGAACAGCAACTAAAAAGTATTTTCAAGTAATACAAATAATAGTTGGCTGCGACTCATTCTTCGCGCATTATAGCCAACTATTATTTGCCTATTATTAGGCCGCCATAAGTATTGGAGATATATTTGAATATTCTGCTAGTGAGTAGTAGTCAGAGAGATAATTCTAAAAGTTTTGATGTTGCAAAGTATTTACAAACGAACATATTAAATGGCATGGAAGGCATCAAGTCCTCGATCTTAGATTTATCGCTATATCCTTTTTTATTAGACAATTATGGTACTGGTAGAGATGATTTCATTTTATTAGCCAATAATAAAGACGAAGTCTTAAGGCGCTTGTATGCTTGTGATGCTGTAATTTTTATTGTTCCTGAGTGGGGAGGAATGATCCCTCCTGCACTTGTAAATTTATTACTTTTGTCTGCTAACGGTTCCGCTAATGGTTTGCCTTTAGGTCACAAGCCTGCATTTGCAATAGGTGTTTCAGCCTCCAGTGGTGGTAGTAATCCTATTTCGTTATTAAAAGGTTATGCCGCAAAAAACAGTCATCTCACTTGGTTACCATTACATGCAATTATTCAAAATGTAGGTGACTTTCTCGATCAAATGTGGGATCCAACACTTGATAATAGGTATTCTCAGGTGCAATCACGTCTATTGGTTGGTATAAAAAGTTTAACTATTTACTCGAGCCAACTAGCCTCTGTGAGAGATGAATTAGTCGTGTTATCCAAAGAACACCCTTTTGGTCAATAAAATACTCATAATAAGCATTTAGAGCAGAACGGCTAACAGTTTTCTCGAAGAGCCACCATTATTGAAAAAAAATTAATTTCTTCTGAACGTACAAAATGAATATAAAGAGTTGTTACTTAGTTGTTTGCGTATAAAACTCAGAGATATACTGACCACCCTTAATTTTAGCTATCAAACGTAATTTATAACTATCCCCTTTATTACTAACTAAACTTCTTAAGTTAGTTTTACTTCGCCAATAATATGGGCTTTTTTGCATGCCTAATGGGAAAGAGACCATGTTGTCAGATTTATCCACCAAGAAGAGTGTAGCGCTATCTAATGGAAAAGTAGAGTTGATTTCTGTTTCTCCGTCTTTATCAGAAACATTCACCTTAAAATCGCCTGATTTAAGTACACAGCTTTGATTAATAATATCGCAGTGCCCTTCGGGTACTAATTGAACTATTTTTGTTTTTGAAGCTTCGTTTTCATCGTAAAAGTCAGCGCCAATATAACCTAAAATAGCAAGAAAGGGAGCAACCATAAAAGCGACTTTGAGGTGTCTATTCATATTAATATCTTCTTATTTAATTATTCTTATAATACAGCTACAGTCAATTTAACAGAAAAGGCTAGACGACTCTTTAAAAAATTGTCGTCTAGCCTTTTATTTATTTAAATTTTCCCTCGAAACTCAAGTCTCGAAGTCATTTAATCCTAGTGAGCGTGTGCTGCACTAGCTTTTCCTGGTAAGCGCATATGGTCAACCATATCTTGAATATGCGCAGGAGCAGGACCAGTTACTTTAAGTACAGCGAAAGCCACACCGAAGTTAACTAATGCACCAACCGCACCAAAAGCATTAGGAGAAATACCCATGAACCAGTTAGGTTCCATGCCACCTAGGAATGAAGTACCAGGGATAAACATAATGCCTTTGTGTTGGAACACATACAACATTGTGATACCGATACCAGAACACATGCCTGCAATTGCTGCTGTGCCACTCATTTTTCTAGAGAAGATACCCATCATTAATGCCGGGAAGATACTTGATGCTGCTAAACCAAAGGCCAGCGCTACCGTACCTGCGGCAAATCCTGGCGGATTCAGCCCTAAGTAACCGGAAACTATGATTGCTATGGTCATAACAATGCGTCCCGCCAATAGCTCATTCTTCTCTGACAGATCCGGTGTTAATACCCCTTTCATTAAATCATGAGATATGGATGAGGATATCGCTAACAATAAACCGGCTGCGGTTGATAGTGCTGCGGCTAAACCACCTGCTGCAACTAAGGCAATAACCCAGTTTGGTAAGTTTGCAATAGCAGGGTTAGCTAGTACCATAATGTCACGGTCAACTTTAACCATTTCATTTGTTGCTGCGTCTGCAGTGTATTGAATTTTACCATCGCCATTCTTGTCTTCATACTTTAATAGACCAGTTTTTTCCCAATCTTTAAACCATTGTGGACGTTCAGCATACTCAAGATTTTGACCTGCTGCTGGTTCAATAGTATTCATCAAATTAAGACGAGCCATTGCGCCAACTGCTGGAGCAACAGTGTAAAGCAAACCGATGAAAACAAGCGCATAACCTGCTGATTGACGTGCCGCTTGTACTGAAGGAACAGTAAAGAAGCGCATGATTACATGAGGAAGACCCGCAGTACCAATCATCAATGACATGGTGTAAGCGAACATGTTCAATGTGCCGCCCAAATTAGCTGTGGTATATTCTTTAAAACCAAGATCTGTAACAACCATATCTAATTTATCAAGCAAGTAAACACCACTACCGTCAGCTAAGGTACTACCTAATCCTAACTGTGGAATTGGGTTACCCGTTAATTGTAGTGAAATGAATACTGCCGGAATAGTATAAGCAAAAATCATTACACAGTACTGAGCGATTTGCGTATAAGTAATACCTTTCATGCCACCCATTACGGCATATACCCAAACAACGAACATACCAATGTATAAGCCGTTGTCGTATTCAACTTCTAAGAAGCGAGAGAAAGCAACACCCACACCTTTCATTTGACCGATGATGTACGTTAATGAAGCAATAATTAAACAAACTACCGCAACAATACGCGCTCCTTTAGAGTAATATCTATCAGAAATAAACTCAGGAACAGTGAACTTGCCATGCTTACGCATGTAAGGTGCTAGTAACATGGCTAATAATACATAACCACCTGTCCAACCCATTAAGAAAACTGAGCCACCGTAACCTAAGAAAGCAATTAAACCTGCCATTGAAATGAATGACGCTGCACTCATCCAATCGGCACCAATTGCCATACCGTTTTGCATTG
>Ga0209184_1000894_pt1 | contig 24794 bp, 18 predicted proteins | sample EN8Hudsemesocosm_2_FD_184627 | JGI IMG/M metagenome (GOLD analysis project Ga0209184, IMG submission 184627) | Methane-oxidizing microbial communities from mesocosms in the Hudson Canyon - EN8C Hudson Canyon (SPAdes) (version 2) | ecosystem: Environmental > Aquatic > Marine > Cold seeps | place... | reverse complement strand
CTTAGATTAAGTCCCCGCTCTAGTGCCTTTATCCTCACATTCTATTCAATAATTCAACTAACCGCTTACTGCTCAACTACCTAAGAATATCAATACCCCCTATTTGACTAATCTTGGTAAAGACGCCGATTTTTTACAAACTTTTAAAGATTACGTTCAAGCCACTTGAATTTCCATACGCTAGATTAACCCTAGCCTTTACTAGTACTTTTAGGCCATTACCCCCTGTTTTTAACCATGCGGCACATGCCGATAATAAAAAATATAACAAAGAGAAGCAGATGAAACTAAAAAAAGCTTTTAACACCATTGGCTGTAAACACTTAATAGGCACTGCCCTTCCATTGCTAATAGCAGCACAGGCTCAGGGCATTGAGTTTTATGGCGCAGGAGTGGAGGCCACGTTAGACAGTCAAATATCCCTTGGCTCAAGTTTCAGAATGGAAGACCAAGATCAAAGGTTATTAGATAAAAATAACAATAACCTCGGAGATTTAAACTACAAAAATGGTGATGCCTTCTCTCAAATATTTAAGGGCAGTCACGATCTTCAGGTAAATTATGAAAATTTTGGTGCCTTTATTCGTGGTAAATATTGGTATGACGCCGCGTTAGAAAACGATGACAACTTAAATGATGATGGCAATCACAAACTGGCCAAGTTTTCTGGTGCCACTATTCTAGACGCATTTGTTTACGGAACATTTGAAATGGCCGATATGCCCTTAGATGTACGATTAGGTAAGCAGGTTGTAAGCTGGGGTGAAAGCACCTTTATTGGTGGTGGCCTGAACGCTATTAATCCTTACGACGCAAGTGCATTTCGCCGTGCCGGGGCTGAACTAAAAGAAGGATTAATTCCCACTAATATGGCGTTTGCCAGTGTGGCGCTTACCGATACTTTAAGTGCTGAAGCCTTTTATCAATTAGAATTTCATGAAAGTGTTACCGTTGGTTGCGGCACCTATTTTAGCACCAACGACTATCAGTCCGAAGGCTGCGACTCTGACGTATTCACCAGCGCACAAACACATGACATTAAACGTAATGATAACGCTATTCGCCGCCCAGATGCCGACGGACAATTTGGTATGGCCTTTCGCTATTTTTCTGATTCGCTAGACACCGAGTTTGGTTTTTACGCCATGAATATTCACAGCCGGGCACCTATCGTAAGCGGTACTAAATCAGTGGGCGTAAATGACCTAGCTATATTTAGTAATACTAAGGCCTTTCTTATGAGCGCTGCTGGTGGCAGCCGCGACAATGCCACCGCCACCCAAATGGCACAAGGTGCAGTGGTCAACGCAAACGCCGACAGCCAAACCTTTTTTGTTGAATACCCTGAAGATATTCAAATTGCTGGTTTGAGCTTTGCAACTAATATTGCAAGTGTCGCGGTAGCAGGTGAATTCAGCCACAAGAAGAATACGCCTTTTCAAATTAACTCCACCCAACTTAGCGGTAGCGGCTTAACCGGTGAACTCAAAGTAGCAACTGGCAGCACTGACCCTTACTTATTGGCATTAAATGAAGTTGAAGATGGCGCCAATGTGGACGGTTACCGCTCGTTTGATGTGTCTCAAGCACAAGTCTCTGCTATTAAGCTGTTTGACCAAGTACTGGGGGCCAGCAGAGTGACATTAATAGGCGAAGCGGCTTACCGTTTCACCCATGGATTTGATGACAACGATGGCATATTTTTTAGTGGAGCAGCTCCAAAAACGGATGCTACTACCGGTATTACCACTAGCGAGAATAGCGCCACTGAAAGCTCGTGGGGATACCGTGCTCGCGTGATGGCCCAGTACAATGATGTTTTTTCCGGCGTTAACCTAACCCCTGCGTTATCTTTTAGACATGACGTAAATGGTGTCTCAGGTGCCCCCAGTGGTAACTTCAAAGAGGGTACTAAGGTCACTGGATTATCTGTAAAAGCCAGCTACCGCAACACCTACAATGCCGCGCTATCTTATACACAATTTAAAGGTGAAGAGAACGATTATAAAACCGACCGGGACTTTGCAGCCATCAGTGTTGGCATGCAATTTTAATCCATAATAACAAGAATAAAGGTTCAGCTTGTTAAGCTGAGCCTAGAGGATAATAAAATGAAAAATTTCACCATTACCGCATCGCTACTTAGCGCTGCCCTGCTTGCCAATAGCGCCTACGCTAAAGTAAGCAGCCAAGAGGCAAGCATACTAGGAAAAACACTCACCATTACCGGTGCCACCAGCAGCGGCAATGATGCGGGAACAATTCCTGCCTATAAAGGTGGCTTGGCACAAAACACTAAAAGCGATCCTTACCAAGATATTTACGCAAACGAGAAACCGCTTTTTGTAATAGATAGTAAAAACCTATCGCAATATGAAAAAAACCTAACGGTAGGGCAAAAGGCACTATTTAAGAAGTATCCTGATACTTATACTATGCCTGTTTATCAAACTCATAGAACTGCAAATTACCCACAGCACATCCTTGACAAATCAATTAAAAATGCGACCAAAGCGGAATTAATTTCTGGCGGTAATGGTTTAACCAACTTTGATGAAACCATTCCATTTGCCATTCCTAAAAATGGCTTAGAAGTTATCTGGAATCATATCACTCGATACAAAGGAGGCGCTGTTGAATTAAACCGTGCAAACATACCGGTACAACGAGATGGTACGTTCTCCCCTTCAAAAATTAATGCTAAGTATGCTCCGCCCCAATACTTAAAGGGAGGCTACGTTGAAAATATGGATAGTAACATCCTCTTTTATTATACCTCTGCCACTAAGTCACCAGCACGCCTGAGCGGTAATGTTTTACTGGTACATGAGACCATTGACCAGATTAATGAGCCCAGGAAAGCCTGGATGTATAACGCAGGTCAGCGCCGTGTGCGCCGAGCCCCTCAGGTATCTTACGACTCCCCCAATACAGACGACATGCGCACCGCCGATCAAGTAGATATGTTTAACGGTGCGCCGGATCGCTATGACTGGAAATTGGTAGGTAAAAAAGAAATTTACATTCCCTATAACTCTTACAAACTCATCGACCAAGATGCAAAATACAAGGACATAGTGACAGCGGGTCACATTAATCAGGATTTCACTCGCTATGAATTGCACCGTGTATGGCACATTGAAGCCACTCTAAAAGACGGTTCCCGCCATATTTACGGAAAACGATCTTTATACCTGGATGAAGATAGCTGGCAGATTGCGGTGGCGGACCATTACGATAATCGCGATGAATTATGGCGCGTAGCGGAAGGTCATAGCATGCAATTTGTGAATGCTAACGTCCCTTGGTATACCTCTGTTACTAACTATGATTTAAACTCTGGACGCTACTCAGTGATGCTAAGCAGCGAAGAGCGTAATGCCTTTAATTTTGGCTTTGAAGTGAAACGTAAAGACTTTACAACATCCGCTATTCGCCGAAGTGGTAAGCGTTAACTGCCCTATCAGTAATATCGAAAACCGACTTATTGAAATTTAAGTCGGTTTTTGTCAACTTACTAAGACGACTAAGTGGTCTTTCCAATACACGATGTTTTATCTACACACTCAAAAATGCACACTCAATTACTCTCCTCGCTCCAATGCTCGCATATACCCTTGTAAAGCTGCCTTTATCTGTGGATGTCCAGGATGTCGTTTTAACGACCTCTTTAAGCTAGTAATGGCTAAATCTTTCTCACCGCTTTCGTATAAAGCCACACCATACACATAACTGTAATGAGCATTATTATCGGACAGTTTGGCGGCTCGCTTTAAATACGGTACTGACTGCTTGATCTCTTTTAGGCGGATATACAACAAACCCAATGCAAAATGACTGGCTGGCTGCTGCTCGTCTATGGCAATGGCTTGTTGCAAAATCTTAATGCCTTTTGCATCTTGCCCCTTCAAACGAAGAACATCCGCCGTGTTTAAGAGTGCAGGTATAAAACTAGGCTCAATAATCAATGCTCGCTCATAGGCCAGCAAGGCTCTATCAAGCTCCCCTAAGGCTTGATACATGACCCCTAGTTGGGCTTGCCCAGTGGGGGCGTCGCTATGAATATTGGCGGTGCTAATGTATTCGTTCACTGCATTTTTAAAATTTTGTTTTTGATTGCTGGCTAACCTAGCCATTGCATTTTGGTTGGAACCCATGGGTGCCAATAAGCGAATGGCTTCCAGGCGAATGCCTTTCACTGGGTCCGTTAATGATGGCCACACATATTGCATTCTTTGCGGCAGGCTTAATACATTAAGTGAGCGCAATGCCGCCAAGCGAATTAGGGGCTCGCTGGCCTTTAACTGTATCAGCGCCGTGTTCACTGATAGCTGATTCGAGTAACGGCTTAACAAGCCCACCGCCGATGCGCGCACCATCATTGGGTTATTAGTATTGTCGGCCAAGGCTGCCAATTTAGGCAAAGCAGCCGGATCAGATTTTTGCGCCATTGAAAAAACCTGCCCATAGTGGGGTTGCTTATTCACGTCTGGATACCATTTTTTATGATGATTAAGGGCCCATATTAAAGGTTTATCATCGTGACAGCGGTTACACGCGTTGGGCACCCCCAGCTCTCGTGATAAGTCTGGGCGCGGTATACGAATGCTGTGATCACGCCTTGGGTCCACTACCATGTAGGTGGTTTGGGGCATATGACAGTTAACACATAACGCTCCATCATTTTTTTCATGATGATGATGCTCAGGCCGGTCAAATTTTTGAGGGTTGTGACATTGGGCACACAGTCCGTTGTCTTGCACACGAAGTTTTAAACTGTGAGGGTTGTGACAATTACTGCACACCACTCCCTTCTGATGCATCTTGCTCTGAGTGAAGGAACCGTACACATAATCTTCGTCGAGTATTTGACCGTCCACATGATAAATAGATGATTCAATTAAACTGGGCAGATAACCGTTCAGCAGCTGTTTCTCATGATTTAGCTTACCCGTGTGAATGGTGCTGCGCCGAGAATGACAAGCAGCACAACTGTTCACCTGCTCTTGGCTTTGTTCACCCCCTAATTTTGAAGCCGTATCCGAGCTAGCATGGCGCTGCCAGGAGCTGCTTTTCAGGTTATGCTTAAAGCCCTTGTTGGTGATGGTTTCAAGGGGGGTTTTACTCCAGGCCAAATGAGCCCTTCCCGGGCCATGACAGGTTTCACACGCCACATTAATCTCAGACCAGGTAGTTTGGTATTGATTATTCTCGGAGGAATAGTCTTTTTGAAGGTTAGTAGAGTGGCAATCAGCACAGCGAGCATTCCAATTCTGTGAGAACCGAGTCCAGTGCAATACGTCTTTGTGATCAACCTTTTCATTGGGGTAAAGATGAAACCAGCGCTGCCCTCCCTGATCTGTTGGGCGGCTATCCCAAGCAATACCCAGCGCCTGAAAGCGGCCGTCATCAAAACCAATAAGGTACTGCTGTAGGGGCGTGACACCAAAAGTGTATTGAATTTTAAAGTCTTGTAAATTACCGTCAGCACCATCGGTATTTACCCAAAACTCTTTACCCCTTTTAAAGAAAGTAGAAGTGATATCGTTGTATTTAAAGCGCGCCTGATTAAAGTCACCCAGCACCGTATCTTGCTTGGCGTGCTGCATGGCTTGATCGTGATGAGAGCCCTGCCAGTCTTCATAGGCTTGCTGATGGCAACCTCCACACACTTTGGCCCCTACGTATTCAGAGCTATTTTTCTGATTGGCAAGCACTTCAATCCCCGTGACCATGATCCATAGGGTTAAAACTACCTGGTAACAAAAACGTAGGTTTATTGAGCGCATTTAACCGAAAATCCGAAAGCTGATTGGCACTTGATTATGACATAGTTAATACGGCTAAGCGTGGCAAATTCAATGCCCATAGAATATATGAAATCTGTTTTTCTATTCTTTTACTGTGCCCCTACCATTAAAAACATAATGGGTGATATCCCTCCTTCTTTAGCTGCAATCAAAAATACATTTCAGATAACCACTTTAAAAAGCCATCATAGGTCAAATTTCCAATCTAGAATTTTCCAAATAGCACCTAAAATTCTTAACGGCAGTTTAAGCGCACCCTAGTCTAGTAGAGGCGCTTTTTTAACTATAATTGAATGGGAGTTTCTTACAGGAAGGCCGACACAGAAAGGGTGCCAGATCGATTTATTTTTTAGGTATCTTAGTCCCCTCCAGAGTCTGTTTCATCCGACGCAAGGACGTGTCTATTTCAGGGCTTCTCTTCAGTGCCATACCCGTGGCCAGAATATCAATAATGGTCAAGATCATTATTCGAGTTTGCATGGGAACATAAATGGTGGTGTCTTCCAACCCACTTCCCGACGTGATTACTAGCTCACATAAATCGGCCAAGGGAGACACAGGATCGCAAATAGCAATTGACCTGGCACCGCTCAATTTGGCCGTGTAAGCAGTATCAACCATGGCCTGGGTACGCCCTGTAAATGAGATAAACAAGATCAGCGTATTCTCGTCGCTCGCCGCTGCCGCCATTCTTTGCTTAAGGTTGTCCTCATAAGCGATGGTGGGGGTGCCCAAACGGAACAGTTTATGCTGAGCATCCTGAGCAATAGACGAACACCCGCCCATGCCAAAGATCTCAATGCGCTTGGCTGCATGCATCATCTCCACCGCCGCTTCAATATTGCTGGTATTCAGCTCTTCTCGTAAATAATCAAGCGCTGACTGATTGGCACCTATTAGCTTATGAATATAGGTTTCAGCCTCATCCCCTACTGAAACCGACTGCGTTACAAACGATACATCTGCCGCGAGGCTCTGGGCCAATTGCACCTTAAACTCGGGAAAACTTTTACACCCAAGGCGCTTACATAACCTTGAAACCATCGGGTCGCTCACGTTAGCCTGGCGCGCTATCTCGGCCGTCGTGGCATGAACAGCGGTTTCTGGGTCTGCAAGTATCACCTGCGCAATGCGACGCTCAGACTTACTTAGGTTATCCATTTCGCGCTTTAAGCGCATAATCAACATATTCTGCTCGACCTCCCTATACAGACTTATATAAGTTAACGATGCATTCTAACAGCTAGCATCACCCGCCATAAGCAAGCCACACCAACATATTTAACTAAATTAACTAAAAACTTGAATAATCTCCTCATATAACGCCTAAATTTAACTAAATTAAACATATAACTTGAGTGAACCTCTAATTCACCCCTATAATTTAACTAAGTTAAATAAATTTTAGACCCATTTACCTAGGGCAGGCGTAACTATATGACCCCAGTTTTCGATATAGTCATCTTTGGCGGATTAGGCGATCTCTCACTTCGCAAGCTATTGCCCGCACTGTATCGCGCAGAGCTGGCCGAACACCTGCCAGCGAAATCCCGTATCTTTCTATTGGCACGCTCCAGCTCTGACCAGAAAAAGCGACTAAACACCATTAAAAAATGGCTGATCAATCAACTCAAAGAAGGTGAATGCCCAGAAGCAAAGTGGTCTGTATTTGAAAAACGCATTCAATTCAGTTCACTTGATATAAGCAAGTCGGATGAACGCTGGCAAGAATTGAGCGATTACTTGGCTCAACACCCAGACCGTGACCGAATTTTTTATCTGGCCATCCCCCCAAGCCTTTACGGCGTTACCTGCGAAAACCTTAATAACAATGCGATGGTTAGTAAAAGCTCCCGCGTCGTATTAGAAAAACCACTGGGTTACGATCAGGCCACAGCCAACGACATTAATAGCCAGGTTGCAAAATTTTTTCCAGAAGACGCCATATTTCGAATAGACCATTACCTAGGGAAAGAAACCGTGCAAAACCTCATGGCGTTGCGTTTTGCAAATGCCATGTTCGAACCCCTGTGGAATGGACGCCATATTGATCACGTTCAAATTAGCATTTCAGAAGAGGTAGGGCTTGAAGGGCGCACAGCCTTTTATGACCAAGCAGGTGCCATGCGCGACATGGTACAAAACCACATTTTACAACTGCTGTGTCTGGTGGCCATGGAGCCCCCAAATAAACTGCAGGCCAGCAGTATCCGTACAGAAAAGTTAAAAGTGCTTCAGGCTTTACGCTCCATAGATGGCGCAGACATTCAAAGCCATACGGTGCGAGGCCAATATGTCGAGGGCATGATGCAAGGAAAGCCTGTGCCTAGCTACCTAGATGAACTGGGCTCTAATAGCGATACAGAAACCTTTGTGGCCATCAAGGCACATATTGATAATTGGCGCTGGGCGGGTGTGCCCTTTTACCTGCGTACCGGCAAGCGATTGAAGAAGCGATGTGCTGAAATAGTGATTAATTTTAAGCCTATTTCACACAATGTGTTTGAGGACAGCGCAGGTCACTTAACGTCTAACCAACTTGTCATTCGCCTGCAACCTGATGAGGGCATGCAAATGAAAGTGATGGTTAAAGAACTTAATAAATTTGAAATGCGCTTACAAGAGGTTCCGCTTAACCTTAGTTTTGCTGAGACCTTTGAGAATATACACAGTGACGCCTATCAGCGACTGCTACTCAATGTTGTACAAAACGATTTAAGTTTATTCGCCCACCGTGACGAAGCGGATCAAGCATGGGCGTGGGTTGACCCAATCATAAACGGCTGGAAAAACGGCAGTTCACCGGTACTGCCCTATGAATCTGGTAGCTGGGGGCCTGATGCATCCGCCGCCCTATTGCACAGTGACAAGCGCTCTTGGCATAACGCAGACATGCTGCAAAAGGGGAAACGTAAATGAACCCCAACAACATTACTGAGTTTAAATTTTCAAGCACGGAAATAATGCTCGACACGGTTTACGAGCATATCGTTGAGCAACTAAAAAGTAGCTTGAAAGCACACCAACAGGTCAGCCTGTTGGTGTCCGGTGGATCAACACCTGGGCCACTTTATAATTCTTTGGCTCACGCTAGCTTACCCTGGGAAAAAATACATGTGGGCCTAGTGGATGAACGCTGGGTTGACACACACCACAGCGCCAGCAATGAGAAACTCATTACCGATTCGTTACTTAGCCAGCAAGCCTCCCCCGCTTTTACCGGCATGAAAACCTCAGCCAAAACCGCCACACAAGGCGTCAATGAATGTGAAGCTCGTTATCGGTGTATGCCGCAACACATTGCTTGCACCCTACTAGGCATGGGCAGTGATGGCCATACCGCATCTTTATTTCCTTATGCCAACGGTTTACAAGAGGCATTCAGCACAGAAAACCGATGCGCCGCCATTTACCCAAAACCCTCCAGTGTCACTGGCGAATTTGTCGAACGGATGTCCTTAACCCCTAATGCCTTATTGCAAAGCCAACGACTCATATTGCTGATCACTGGAAAAGAAAAATGGGATGTCTACCAGGCGGCAAAACGTAGCAGTGAGCCATTGGCCACGCCCATTGGCTATTTCCTGCAACAAACAAACACACCCATCCATGTCTATTGGGCCCCGTAAACGGTCCATAGAAGAGCGAGCTTATTATGAACAATACGATTAATGAAATAGTAATCGACGTCACCAAAAACATAATTGAACGCAGTCAAACGACACGGAAAGCCTACCTACAAAAAATAGATGATGCTCGCTCAATAGGACCGCGCAGAGGAATGCTAGCGTGTGGGAACTTAGCTCATGGTTTTGCCGCCTGCGGAAACGATGATAAAGCCGATCTTGCCGTTAATCAAAAATCGAATATCGCGATCATTTCGTCTTACAACGACATGCTCAGTGCCCACGAACCCTTTCGCCAAACCCCAGAATTAATTAAAGCGGCCATTAAAAAAGCCGGTGGCGTGGCACAATTTGCCGGTGGGGTTCCCGCCATGTGCGATGGCGTCACGCAAGGACAAGCAGGCATGGAGTTATCGTTGTTCAGCCGTGACGTTATTGCCATGTCTACTGCGGTAGCCCTCAGCCACAACATGTTTGACGGCGCACTGTATTTAGGAGTATGCGATAAAATTGTGCCCGGTTTGTTAATTGGTGCACTTACTTTTGGCCACTTACCAGCTCTCTTTATTCCAGCCGGGCCTATGACAACAGGCCTATCCAACAGTGAGAAAGTTCGTATTCGCCAACTCTATGCTCAGGGAAAAATCGGCCGTGAAGAACTGTTGGCGGCTGAGTCCAAATCCTACCACGGACCCGGTACCTGCACGTTTTATGGCACCGCCAATAGCAACCAGATGATGGTTGAAATCATGGGTCTACACCTTCCAGGAAGCTCTTTCATTAATCCTAATACACCGCTACGGGATGCCTTAACCGGTGCAGCAGCCCAACAGGTCCTAAAGTTTACCGCTGATGGGGATGACTACCGCCCTATCGGTTTGATGATTAACGAAAAAGCAATTGTTAACGCCATCGTAGGCCTGTTAGCAACGGGTGGCTCAACCAATCACACGATTCATTTGGTGGCCATCGCGCGAGCCGCAGGCATCATCATTAATTGGGATGACTTTGACACCCTATCGCAAGTGGTGCCTTCTTTAACTCGCATTTACCCCAACGGTCAGGCTGATATCAATCATTTCCAAGCGGCCGGTGGCATGTCTGTGCTCATTCGTTCCCTGCTGCAAGAAGGCCTGCTTCACGAAGACATTCTTACCGTGGCTAGCCAGCCTGGCTTACAACAATACACGCAAGAGCCACAATTACGAGGCGAACAACTAACGTGGCAACCCGGCCCTGCTGAATCCTTAGACAAAGAGATTATTAGCGATACCAGCAAACCCTTTAATGCAACCGGGGGCCTTAATGTTTTGGACGGTAACCTGGGCCGCGGCGTTATTAAAGTCTCTGCCGTAAAAGCCGAGCACCGTTATGTCGAGGCCCCTGCCATGGTGTTTGATGATCAGAATGATGTCATCAGCGCCTTTAGAGCCGGCAAACTTAATCGCGATGTAATTGTTGTTCTACGTTTTCAGGGGCCCAAAGCCAATGGCATGCCTGAATTGCATAAGCTGACCCCTTCACTTGGGGTATTGCAAGACAAGGGGTTTAAAGTGGCGCTGGTGACAGATGGCCGCATGTCTGGTGCATCCGGAAAAGTACCTGCCGCCATTCATTTGTGCCCAGAGTGCGCCGATGGCGGCCCGCTCACAAAAGTGAAAACCGGCGATATTATTCGCCTGGATGCCGAACAACGCCAGCTGGATATTCTTGTGGACAAAGGGGAATTTGAGCAACGCATTCCTTTAGTAAACCAAGCCAAGAATTCAGAGAGTGGTACCGGGCGCGAACTTTTTGGAGTCTTCCGTAACAATGTCAGCGGTGCCGAGGAAGGCGCTTCAAATTTTTTCCCTGATAGCAACTCTATCAATTCCTAATTGGATTCATCACCATGAACATTGAAAAAATAATGAATACCTCCCCTGTGATTCCGGTCATGGTCATCGAGCAGGTAAAGGATGCCGTTCCTCTGGCAAAAGCTTTGGTCGCGGGAGGTTTAAGGGTTTTGGAAATTACGCTACGAACACAAGCTGCACTAGAATCCATTCGTGAAATTAAAGCGGCGGTGCCAGAGGCCATTGTAGGGGCCGGTACCGTTATTAATTTCGAAACACTGGACCAAGCGCTCAACGCGGGATCTGAGTTTATTGTTACACCAGGGTCAACACCCACATTAATAGATGCGGCACTGTCCTCCGGTACGCCTATTTTACCCGGCATTAATAGCCCCAGTGAAGCCATGTCATTGATGGAAAAGGGGCTCACTGCACTAAAATTTTTCCCCGCCGAAGCGGCCGGAGGCGTTCCTATGCTAAAAGCCATTGGCGGGCCGCTGCCTCAAATCTCTTTCTGCCCTACCGGTGGTGTGGGCCCTCACAATGCTCGTGAATACCTTGCCCTTAAAAATGTCGCCTGTGTGGGCGGTTCCTGGATGGCACCAGCACAGCTTGTGAATGAAGGGAATTGGCAAGAGATAGAACGACTGGCCGCAAAAGCCGCCTCCCTCAGATAATCAATTACCAAATTAAATAAATGATCAGTCAGTTGTAATCTGGCTGATCTATCATCATGTTTTTCTTCGATATTAAAGTCCCTTTATACATATCTACTCGTGCAGTGCGAGTAACAAACACAGGTGAATATTATGACAATTCGAGTAGCCATAAACGGCTATGGCCGTATTGGCCGCAATGTTTTGCGTGCGCTATATGAGTCAGCTCGCTACCAGGCCATTAAAATCGTCGCCATCAATGATCTGGGTGATGCCCAGCTTAATGCACACTTAACTAAATATGATTCCGTTCACGGCCGGTTTAATGGCGACGTTACCATTGATAACAACAAGATGGTGGTTAACGGCGATGTTATTCAGATTTGTAGCCAACCCGATCCATCTAAATTGCCTTGGAACGAATTGGATGTGGATGTGGTTTATGAATGCACCGGATTTTTTACCAGCCGAGAAAAAGCCAGCGCGCATTTAGAGGCGGGGGCTAAAAAAGTGATTATTTCGGCACCGGCAAAAGATGTGGATGCCACGGTGGTATATGGGGTAAATCACCATGTACTAAGCCAAGACAGTCAAATTATTTCCAATGCGTCTTGCACCACTAATTGCTTGGCTCCCATTGCTAAGGTACTTAACGATGGATTGGGCATTGAGCAAGGCTCCATGACCACCATTCACGCCTATACCAACGACCAGAATTTAAGCGACGTTTACCACAGTGATATTTACCGAGCACGCTCTGCCACGCAATCTATGATTCCCACCCAAACCGGTGCGGCGCAAGCGGTAGGGTTGGTACTGCCCGAATTACTTGGCAAACTGGATGGCATGGCGGTACGGGTACCCACTGTTAATGTATCCTTGGTGGATTTAAATATATTGGTTAGTCGCGACACTACCTGCGAAGAAGTGAATGGTCTTATACAGCAGGCCGCAAACGGCCCTATGAGTGAAATGCTGGGTTACAACACCGAGCCTTTGGTATCAGTTGACTTTAACCACAATTGTCACTCTTCCAATTTTGATGCAACACAAACCCGAGTATCTGGCCGTTGGGTAAAAGTGATGTCTTGGTATGATAACGAGTGGGGATTCTCTAATCGTATGCTGGATAACACATTGGCATTAATGGGCATGTCACATTCAAAGCAAGCGCCTGCTGATATAAAAACTTAACTGCAATTGTCTTAGGGGACACTATGAGCTCTGCAATACTATCCGAGTCGGCACTCGACCAAAAAGCCAACTTAAACTCTCCTGTGGAGCGGCGTACCAAGATTGTTAGCACACTAGGTCCGGCCACTGATGATCCAGCGGTACTGGAGAAATTAATTCTGGCTGGCATTAATGTGGTACGCCTAAATTTTTCTCACGGCCAACCCCAAGACCATCGTCTGCGCGCTGAACTCGTGCGTGAACTTGCCCAAAAGCATCAAAAATTTGTGGCGGTACTGGGTGATCTACAAGGGCCTAAAATTCGTATTGCCCGTTTTTCACAGGGCAGCATTACCCTAGCGGTGGGCGACCGCTTTATTCTCGATGCACAATTGGATTCAGATGCCGGCACTCAGCAACAAGTAGGGATTGATTACAAAGAACTGCCACAGGATTGTAAAAGCGGTGACTTATTATTGCTGGATGATGGCCGCGTGGTGATGGCAGTGGAATCCATACAAGGCAGCTGTATTCATTGTCGGGTAACGGTGGCAGGCGTTCTTTCCAATAACAAAGGCATCAATCGCCAAGGAGGAGGACTGACGGCACCGGCATTAACCGAAAAAGACCTGGCCGACATTCGCCTCGCGGCCGACATAGGGGTTGATTACTTGGCCGTATCTTTTCCTCGTAATGCAAACGATATAAACCGTGCTCGCACATTATTGCAAGAGGCCGGTGGCGATGCGGGCATTGTGGCCAAGATTGAACGCAGTGAAACCGTCACCGACAAGGACGTGCTGGATGATATTATCCGCGCGTCAGAAGTGGTGATGGTGGCACGAGGGGACTTGGGCGTAGAGATTGGCGATGCGCAACTCATTGGCGTGCAAAAGCACATTATTAAACGTGCCCGCAGTCTCAATAGAGTGGTCATCACAGCCACCCAAATGATGGAGTCCATGATTAATAGCCCCATGCCTACACGTGCTGAAGTTTTTGATGTGGCCAATGCAGTATTGGATGGTACCGATGCGGTGATGTTATCAGCAGAAACCGCCGCCGGTGATTTTCCGGTTGAAACGGTACAGGCCATGGCACGGGTAATTTTGGGCGCTGAACAACACCCACAAATACAAACATCCCGTCACCGCCTTAATGAAGAATTTACCCACATAGATGAGAGCATTGCCCTATCGGCCATGTACACGGCCAATCATCTAGAAGGTGTTAAAGCTATTATCTGCATGACAGAGACGGGCAATACCCCGTTGTTAATGTCGCGCATCAGTTCCAGTTTGCCAATATTTGCTTTCTCGCCCCGTTGCCGTACGCAAAATCGAGTGGCCATGTACCGTGGGGTAAACACCATTCCCTTTAATACCCAGGATATGGTGAACGCAAAAATAAACCAGAGCGCGGTACAAGCATTAGAGAAACGGGGAGTTGTAAAAGAGGGCGACCTGGTAATTATCACCAAGGGGGATTATGTGAATGTTCATGGGGGCACCAATACCATGAAGATTGTTCGTGTGGGGCAAGATCTTCAATAAAGCCTGTCTCAAGAATTGAGTGGTGCTAAGTTCTGGCTGTCATTGCAACACTTAATAAACGTTAGGCCAGTCCATTGGGCTAGCCTTATTTTATATTCTTTATCTGAGTTAGGGGAATTTTAGCGAAGGCCATATCTATCCCAAGATGTGGCCTGCTTTAAAACTGAGGTATCCATTACTTTTTGTTCAGTTAACTCCTGAACCTGTGTTTAGGTCATCCCCTTAAACTTTATCTACAAAGCTAGTTTGCCATTTGTCCATGTGCAAAATTCGAGCTGAACGATTTCCCCAGTAAAATGAAATATGCCCCCAAACAAAAATGGTTTATACCAATACGTAGGCTTTCGTTATCTATGATTAGCCCCCACAACGGATTACTGGCCAGCAGAACCAGACCCACCACAACCGACAACATCGCCGCAGTATTACGCCTCAGCTGATAAACAGTAAATAATAGGGCGCTGAATATGGTGACGTCTGTCAGCCAAGTTAGCTGGAAATTAAGGTTTAACATACAAGATATCAGACTAAGCAATAACAACATTTTGGCCAATAATTTAGCACGACTTGACTGCAAATTTGGCCACAGCGAAAAAATAACAAAGCATGTCATGGCCAGGTGTCTTGAAAGATAGGTGAACCAAGTATGAAAGGTGAGAGTATTAGCTAATTCCAAAAATCTAAGGGCACCCATGAAGGCAGACAGGGCAATAAAGCCCAAGGTCATGACATAAGCCAGTTGCAAAGTCTTACCAGCCTGCCTGGGGAACAAGCTAGCCGAAAAAAGCACGCAGGCTATTAGAAAAAATTCGGTAATTCCGGCGATAAACATAGGCTATCCATTTGAATTTGAGCTGATTTCGCTAAAGAAAAGTTACTTAGGCACTACTCTAACCTCCTAGGAAATAAGTAGTGCCTAATGTGTAATGGTGAATAGATAGAGATGTTGCTTTAAACGGCGTCAGCCCATGAATTTATCCAGCTCTTTTTCCTGAGGCTGCCACCGATAAATCTTCGGCTATAATTTCTTGCTGTGATGCCTGTTCCGTAGCATGCTGCCACTCTGGTGGGCGCCAAAAATAATTTAGTTTATCCAACCAGTTTGAAGAGCTTTTTAAACGCCGCCACAACCACCCATATCCGGCAATTTGAATGGTCAATGGATTTAGGGTTGTCAAAGGGGTCACTAGGCCATACTTCACCGCTTCATTTTCTTCTTGGTAAGTACCAAAAATTCGATCCCAGATGGCAAAACAATGGCCATAGTTTTTATCTACATACTGTGGCTGAGTGCCGTGATGCACTCGATGCATACTAGGGGTAACAATAATGCCTTCTAACCAGCCAAATTTTCCCATGGTATCACTGTGGGTAATGATGCCCCATGCTTTTGCAATTACCAATGCCACCACAAATTGTGAAGGAGAAACACCTACCACCGCCGCCATGGCAAACATGGGAGAACTCAGTAAACGCCCACTAAAACAGGCACGTTGCGCCACAGAAAAGGTAAAGGTATTGGATGAATGATGGACCTGATGATCAGCCCATAAGAAACCCACTCTATGCCTGATTCTATGCTGCCAATACCAGGCAAAATCATGCATGACTAACCCCACGGCAAACCCCCAAATTGAGTAGGATAAATCAAATATTCTAAAGTTATCAAATACCCATAGGTAAACTGTAAATACTAAAAATAAATCAATGACTGAACGTACGCTACGGCTCACAAAACCAGTAGCAAGACTGGAAACTGAATCTGCATCTGGGTATTTCTTGGGATGATAAACGGCATAATAAATACGTTCTAATAAGGCAAGTACTATAAACGTACCGGCCATTATCGCCACACCGTTATCAGAAAACCACTGGCTATAAGCCATCCATATTGGATCGTGCGACATATGCACCTCTAAGCGTTATTATTTGCTGTTTAGCTTAGCGGCTCCGGGAGGTTATACATTGATCTTTGATGCCATTGAGTGACACCTATGGCACAAGTTAAGTTTTAAAGGCAAATCTACATCCGCATCATGAAAAATGGCATGAAATGTCAGTTGTTGGCCGTTGAAATGAATGCGCCACAATGACTGTGGCGTATAGTGTTATCTCAATAAACCAACGAAAACCCTACATCATGAATATTATTGTTATTAGTGGCAGTCCCCGTGCTAATGCCAGCTCACTAAATGTTGCCAACTATGTGAGTGGTCAGCTGAACCAGCAAGCAAATACTGACAGCAGAGTGCTCGATTTAAATCAGTGCCAACTAGAATTATGGTCTGACTCGGCACAAATGGATGATGCCAGCAAAGAGTTGATTCATTGGGCCCAAGGTTATGTGTTTATTGTGCCGGAATGGCACGGTATGGTCCCTCCAGCCTTTAAAAACTTATTTTACTATTTCAATGGATTATTTGCGCACAAGCCAGCCTATATCATTGGTGTAAGTTCTGGCACAGGTGGCCGCTACCCTATTACAGAATTACGTAGCAGTACTTATAAAAATAGCTTTATAAATTACATCCCCGTTAGCACAGTCGTTGATCAGGTTGATGATGTGATTGATAACAAGGGTGAGATTATCGCCGGAAATGAATACGTTGCACAGCGTATTGATGAAGGTGTGCAGTTTTTGATTGCCTACACTGATGCCTTAAGCAAGGTTCGACAGACAGATATATTTAATGAAAAACGCTTTAAAAACGGCATGTAAATCGATTAGAAACCGATTATTTTAAACCTTGCTGTAAACGAGGCTCACAGCGTGTTTATTGCCCCTTTCATAAAATTGATCGAGAAATTAGAAAGTGGGCGTGGGTTAGCAGGGTAAACGCATTGACTCAATAGAAATGAGTTTAAGCATAGTTACAAACCTGATTTTACATAATCAATTTCAAAAATAGTGGAGCGAATCATGCCTATTTATAATGCTAAATCTGAGAGATCATTGATTGAACTATTCCCAACTCTTGAGCCTGTAACCGAGTTAAACGGCGTATATGTACCCGAGCTTTCGGGCCCAAACATTTTAAAACCAGTCAAAAAGGCATTTCTTAATTTAACTGGCCTACCTGGCTGGGGCGGAAAACAATTTTATAAAGGACATGCCCTTAATTTAATTAAGCTAAAAAAGAACGTCGTGCACGGACCCAAAATGATTTTGTCAATTGAGGCCAGTACTACCGATGGTAAAAATGGCTTGGTGGCAAAATACGAAAAAGACGCCCCATTTATTTGGCGGCGCTGTACAGATGAATTCCGTATATTAGATAATAAAACTATTCTTGGCATGAGCCGTTTTGACTTGCTTGGCATGCGTGGAAAACCAGTGATGTTTTTACTTCACCAGGCACCACATAATAAGGGGGTTGTGGTCAACTGAAGTTGGTCACAGGTTGCTAAATCCACATTAAAACGGTGTGTAACCCGCTTAGAAATCGACTATTTTAGACCATGTTGTAAACGATATTCACCGGGTGTTAAGCCTGTCCAGCGTTTGAACGCTCGGTGAAATACACTCTGTTCTGCGTACCCTAATACCTGAGCGATATAACTCATCTTATAACTGGTATTCAATAAATAACTAAATGCATATTCCTTGCGAACATCTTCGATCATATATTTAAAGCTGGTACCACGCTCTTTTATTTTCCGCTGTAATGTTCGCTGGCTAATTCCCAAGTGCTCAGCAGCCTCGATAATAGAGGGCACTTTTTCTGGCAACCTTTTTAATATAAAGCGTGTAATCACGTCGTTATCGGCACCCTTTTGTTTTTTATCGACGATCATATCGGCATACCCCATGAGCAGCTTTAGCAACTCGGGATTAAAACCAACTAGCGGCTGCTGCAATAGACGACTATCGAAGTTGATGCCAGTGTAATCACTATTGAAATAAACTGGACATTGAAAGAAGTCCTGATAATTTTTGATATCAGCATTACAAGGATGGGAAAAATGTACCGACTTAGGGGGCGTTTTTACGGTGACGGATTTCCTTGTAAAGGCTACCCAGCGAGCGACGGCTTCCTCACTAATATGGTGACTGCACTTATAGTGCGCAATCCACTGAGTGGAGAGGTCCGCTCCATCCTTCGTTAATAAACTCGTAGAAATATTGCCAGCCAGGGTTTCGTAACGCTTTGATACCTCTAACAACTGCGCCAGATTTTCACAGCAGTTGCTAATATGCCCCACTAACGACCAGCTACCACTGTCACGCCATTTGCCAATCCGAAAACCAATATCGTCATATCCCAGTTTTTCGGCACCATAGTTAAATAGCTTTTCATAGTCTTCAACTGTGACCATGCGCGCAACCTGATTAAGCTGCTCGCGATCCAACCCCAATAGGTTAAATAACGCCTGTTCGGGCAGCCCTTCTTGTACCATATAGGCAATACTGGTGCGAACGTGAACTATTGGTACTTCTAACAGCATAAAGAATCCGGCCTCTAATAGGATTATTATTGTATAAAAAATTCTTACCCATACCGTTTCATCATACAGTCTAATCCACCGTTATGGGTACTAGATTATTGGGATAAGATAATTGCAACCCAGCCACTATTACCCGTCACTTATTTACAGTAGAAATGTTGGTTAATTCAGGGGGAAGCCTTAGAACAATACCCCCTTCATATTTATAACACTGCTCAATATTAATAGGCGTCTTAAATAATTTGGTTCGACAGTTGTCACTTAGGTTTGGGCAGAATAGACCGGAACTATAGGCTGGAAATTTGCACGAATATGCCTTTCAATTGCATTTAATGAATTAACGACTATCTTGAGGGGGTTCGATTCATTAATTGAATGCGTTCGGGGGAAGTATGAAAAATCCATTCTCTGCTGCAATGTTACTATTCCCCAGCCTGATTCTTTTCAATTCAACTCTGTTGGCAGCGGAGTTCGCTTTCAGTGGTTACGCCTCCATTGTGGCGGGCATGACCATGGATAAAAACACTTCCTTCTTAAACGGCAATGTTGGTAGCGGCGTTTATACAGATGAACTTGAATTTGCACCTGAATCATTAATGGCCCTACAGGCCGACATAGATTTAGGCGCTGGTTTATCGGCCACCACCCAGGCAGTAGCAAGGGGGGCTTTAGATTATAACGTCGCATTTGAGTGGGCCTATATTACTTATAAACTTAGCCCAAAATGGACGCTTCAGACAGGGCGTAAGGGGGATGTTCTTTATACCTATTCAAACTATCGTGATGTTGGGTATTCCTACTATCAAATGCGCTTACCCACCATTATGTATACTACCCCCTTTAATGCCTACGATGGCATCAACCTTTTATATAGATCAAAAGTCTCCAGCTTAAACTCAAAAGTGAATATCTATTATGGCAACGTAGACACCCCAGACCCAGTTAATAGAAATTTAGGTTCTATAGAAGCACACATGATTATAGATGACTTCCATGGTGTCGTATGGAAGTTATCGAAGGGCTGGTGGGCCACTCGCTTGGGTGTACACAGAGGGAGCATCGCCATCAGCGCTGATTGAGCCAGCATCTCAGGAAACCTGTCCCCCTTCACTTACATTACCGGGGCCTTTACGTTTGAATTAAACCAGGTGGTGGCCACCATTGAATTTTCAGACTATTCAGATGAGGATGGCAGCGGCCTTGACCCCGCCGTTGCCACCTTCACAAATATTGCTTATCGGGTAGGGTATTTTATTCCTTCCATTACCTACAGCACCTATCAAGAACAGGCGTACACGGGCACCACTGACTCTTTAATAGAGAAAGGTAAAGCCGCAGAACAATCACTTTCCTACACAGAACTTACCCTAAAGTACGATTTTCATCCTCAAGCAAGCTTTAAAACCAGCTATGCCACACTTAAAGATCACAACAAAAATACAAACCGTAAGGCAGACGTATTTTCCTTTGGCATTGACTTAGTTTTTTAAGGAGACGTTCAATTGAAGTGCCTAATACTAATCATTATATTATTGGTTAGTTTTTCAACTCCTGCTGAAGTTGAGGTAATTGTGCACCCGGACAATAGTAATAACCTCACTGTAGAAGACATTAAAAGTATATTTTTAGGGCAGCAGAATGTATTTCCTGATGGCGCAGAGGCCATCCCAATTTCATTACCCTATAATGATCAACACATGATTTATTTCACCAAAAACTTACTCAAAAAATCACAACGACAGCTTAATGCCTATTGGGCAATAATGATTTTCAGTGGAAACGGGTCACCCCCTAGGCAATTTGAATCGGTGGAGTCAATATTATCTTTGGTCCGTAAAAACCCCAAGTTAATTGCTTTTATACCAGAGGGGAGTGACTCCAGTGGAGCAAGGTCTGTTCTTGGGTTTTAAAGAGGTTTACACTGTTAGAGGCCAAAATTTAATATACAGCTATAAATATTGCCGTTTATTTTTTCATAAAACCTGTGTTTTGGTAATGACAGGCAATCAGTCGAGACGTTGTTTTAGTATGCTCTAATACCATTTTATTTTTGATCCTTATTTTGAAATAAACGATATAACCGGTGAAATTTACCAAAGCGTGGCACTGCGTACCAAAGTATCAAGGGGGTCCTAATCTCTGCAGCAGTATCATAAGTAGGGGGGCTATGGCATTAACGATATATTGTAGGTGTTTTGATCAGCATCTATTCTTACAGTTAACATCAGATAACTTTCACTAAATTGCAGGTTTCAAATAATGATAGGCCAGGTTTCGTTTGATATGTAGGTGGATAGTCGCGCAGAGCAAGTGTCAAGTTTTACTTTGTGTGTTTGGGAAAAAACAGTTACCCTTGCTCTTTTTCTAGCCAATGCACTTAAGATGTCACTTCATACCTTTAGAGTCATAAAGCTCAATCACCACAAGGGCAAGAGAGATACGACCGGCTGCCTCTAAACGGCTGCTCTTTCCAGGCTAACATCCCAACCTCCTCGTAAAAGTTCAATCGTAGCAACCAAAATCAATGCCCATTATTTCTTTGGCCACAAGATAATTACTTACGTGGCTGGAACCTGTAAACCAAGAAAACCTGTAAGCTACCCACTGCACTTTTCATTAGGGAAAATGAAATGGAGAGTTACCATATCACTTTTAGTTAGATGGCCAAATTCACTATGCCACTACATGACTCTACCATTCACCCCCAAGTGAAAGCCCAAGGAGGTAAGTCCGCACACTAGCAACATTCAAACTTAGCTAGGCCACCCCCCCCCCTTTAGCAATGAACAGTATTTTTTTTGTGAGCAGACTTCAAGCTAGCTAAATATCCCCACTCACCCTACTTTTCAAACAACTCTTCAAACAACTCTTCAAACAACTCGGCATGAAAAATCCAGCTCAATAAGATTGATCGACCCCAATTTCAGTTCAAGCTCTTGGTCCAATTCATATGCCGCTATGCCACGCATTTTTACTTCGATAGCCAGTTCAGGCAGCATGATTACCCCTCGGTCGTCCCGCTTATCAACCACCACTGCATGATATACTTTGTCTGGATGCTGCTGCATGTATAACAAAGTCCAGTGGCGGTTACTAAGGCGTTCTGCCCTTGAGGTATTTCCCCCGCCCAGTTCTGCCTCGCTCATGCGGGCCAACATATCGGCTTCGCTAATTAACGCGGTTCCACCGATGAAAGCACGCAGCTGCTGATGAACCAACAAATCTGAGTAGCGACGTAACGGGCTGGTCGCTCGAGTGTATGGCTCTAGTCCTAGCCCTGCATGCATGCCCGGTTCTAAGTGCAAGCCAGAGCGTTTAAACTTTTTACGATAGGCAAACATTTGGGCCATTGTCTGGGGGCTTGCTTCTTCGTCTGGTGCTGGCTGAGATACAAAGGGGGCTGGAATGTCATGCTCAATTAAATACCTAGCCACGGCTTCGCCTGCCATCAGCATGGCATCTGTCACCATGTCTCGGCTTTTCAAACTGGGTAAATCCTTGATCTCAATGGTGCACTGGGTGGGCTTGTCTGCATTGAGTTTTTGCGGCGCCCCTAGGTGATAAATTTTTCCATCAATGCGGGTATTAATTTTCACTTCCGGCAAATTAATTTGGGCCGCCCCTTGCGCCAACCTGCGGGTTCGAAAACCCTCGGTAAGCTTTAGTAACTCACTGAACGAATCTATTTTGTCATTGGCTTGTGAATAACTTAATCGCTGCACACGAACCCAACTTGGGATTACTTTCAAGCACGTAATCGCACCGTCGTCACCCACACCAATTTGAAACGATAGCGCCGGCGATGTTTCACTTAGTCCTAACCCTAAGATGGAGGTAACGCCCTCGGGTAACATGTGAACCACCTGTTCCGGTATATATAGATTGGCACCACGGGAACGGGCCTCGAGATCTAGGGGCGAGTCGGGCTTAATCAGCGCAGCCGCATCGGCCACGTGCACCCAGATGGTATTACCATCAAGACTGATGGCATCGTCTGGGTCGCTACAGTTGTCATCATCAATGGCAAATGTTTCAAGCGCCGTTAAGTCTTCGCGGGGCTCTTTTGGTAACTGGGGCACCTCTAAATCAGGCTCTGTTGTGGCACAATTAAAGCGCGACGGATATGGGTTCACCGTATCGGTCCATAAACCCAGCTTAACTAACAGCCGATGCGCCTGTTCTGGAACGGCTTCCAGATCAAGGGCTTTTAACGTGCGGCTCACCGATCCCTTGCCATAAGCTACCCGTTCCACATCACTTAATTGGGCAATATCTTCAGGTAATATTTCATTATCACGAACACGTTGAAGATAGCCCTGCCAGCGGGCGGCCTCTTGCTCTTTTTCACGCTGTTTAGAAAAAATAGCGTCTACATCTGACGCCGCTCTCGCGACAACCTCATCTATTGAACCGGTAAAATAAGTGTCTTCATTAAGCACACACCAAGCATGCCAAACGGCTGCCAGCGTGGTCTCGCCATAAATTAAATCGGCCACATCACTTAAGGCAGCCGCTTCGCCCTGCAGTAATTCCCAAGCGTCTTCTACACTGCCTTCAGGGGCAGGATGTAATTGACCAAAACTTTTTAATGGTCCAGGATGAAGGAATTGAATATCTTTTTCACGCACGTTAATCTTTTTTCCATTCTCCAGCTGAATGGATATCTTAGCCCCAAGCTCTAAAACCAGAGCGGGAGCCAGTTTATAAAGTACTAAAGAGTGCTTCGCAAAAGTCATGACGAATCCTGTTGAAATTGACCTACAATTGTCTATTGAAATATTGGTGTCTATCGAAATACTGGTGTCCACGCCCCGCTAACACGGGAATAATAACTAACAAAGGAATAGATAACTGCGCTTCCAGCTGCGTCAGTATACACCCCCCAGGCCATCATAAATTATTTAATAACAGGCCATTTTACTAAGGTGGCTAGAATTCGAGGGTTAAATTGAAAGGTTACAGATTTCATGGTCGCGCTACAGAGACTATAAACACTAGCCTCCCCCGCAAAAATTCAACTTCAGAGTGAATATACCAGTCAATTACTGTGATAATACGAATGGAATTACGAAGTGCTGAGGGATCAATTGTTTTTTATGATCAGGCAAACAGGGCAGCGAAGTGGTCTACCAAGATGGTGAAGCGACGCGCTCCTTGCAATAACAGGCAGTAAATTGCCTGCTATTGCAGTTCTTTAACTTAAAGTAGTTACGCCAATACAGCCGCCAGTCTTTCGGAAATTACCGCTTTGGCTTCATCTGCAATTTCTTTCACCAATTCTTCACAGGTAGGCACGCTATTAACCAGGCCGCCACTCATGCCAAAGGTCACCATGCCGGCATTAATATCACCCGTGGTCCAGGCGATATCCTGATTTTTACCCGACACATACTGGTGGATATCCGCGAACTCGCCGCCTTCTTTTTCAATTTTCTGCACCTTAAGGGCAATATCGTTTTTAAATACACGGGCTGTATTTTTAAACTTACGGAAAATTAACGTTGAGTCGGTTTCTTTCATGTTAACAATGGCTTGTTTCACATTGTCGTGTACCGGCGCTTCTTGTGTGGCCACAAAACGGGTGCCCATGTTAATACCATCGGCGCCCAATGCCAAAGCAGCTGCCAGGCCACGACCGTCGGCTATGCCACCTGATGCCAAAATAGGAACGCTTAACTTATCTGCCGCGGCAGGA
>Ga0209184_1000893_pt1 | contig 24853 bp, 15 predicted proteins | sample EN8Hudsemesocosm_2_FD_184627 | JGI IMG/M metagenome (GOLD analysis project Ga0209184, IMG submission 184627) | Methane-oxidizing microbial communities from mesocosms in the Hudson Canyon - EN8C Hudson Canyon (SPAdes) (version 2) | ecosystem: Environmental > Aquatic > Marine > Cold seeps | place... | reverse complement strand
AAAAAAGGCCCTATAATGATCAAAATAAAAACGATCTCAAGGTGCAATAGAAAGTCTTAAAACGCTTGTTATGACTGATTCAGGTCCTTTTCTATCTTGAATTCGAGTTTTCACACAATCTGGCTCAAAAGCCTCCGTTTCACATACTTGCGGAAAGCTAACTTAGTTCAGACTTTAGTGAATCAAAAGGAAGCGCTTTTGTACTTTCGCCATCAACTTCCCACGAACCCAAAAGCTATCGCTTTGGCTATGAAATTAGCGTTTGCTGGAGATATAGCAAGGCATCGCTTTTTCTCATTTTTATTCGTTATCACAATTTTGAAATTCTGAATCAGGTCAGGTAGCCTATGGAGACTTTAGAGCTAGGGCGGTATTGTATAGTGAGGTTTAGATTTAAATTCTAAAATTGGGTTTGAGCGCCACACTTTACAGGTGAAGAATTTACAAGACAGGCGTTTGTAATTCGTTCTTAGCATTCTGCTGAGAACTTAAAAACGTTAAATATTATTGATGAACCAATAATATTTAACGCTATAAAATAAAATTACTTATAAAAGTGCATCTAATGCTTCAATTACTTTATCACCAAACTCTGTGGTACTAAGTAACTGAATATCAGTACCAGTAGCTGTTAAGTCACTCGTTGAAAAGCCTGCTTCAAACACGCTTTGCATTGCCGTCCACACTGCTTTAGCTTCTTCACTCAGGTTAAAACTCATGTCCAGCATTAGCGCAACCGACCCAATCATAGAATAAGGGTTTGCAATATTTTTGCCTGCAATATCTGGCGCCGACCCATGAGATGGTTCGTAATACGCTTTTTCTGGTCCCATACAAGCTGAAGGCATTAAGCCTAATGACCCTAATAAACCACCACCTTGGTCGCTTAAAATATCACCAAACATATTTTCCATTACCATCACATCAAATTGTCCAGGATTAAGGCACAAATAAGTTGCCGCAGCATCAACGAGCATGTGCACAACGGTGACTTCTGGGTAATCTTTTGCAACTTCGTCTAAGACTTCATTCCATAATACAGAAGAGACCAGTACGTTACTCTTATGGATATTGTGAAGTACTTTCTTACGTTTCATGGATTCTTTAAAAGCCACGGTCACAATCTGACGAATCTGATCTTCATCATATTCAAGCGTTTCTTTAACGTAGCGCTTCCCATCTTCAGTCACACCACGCTCTTTCCCACCAAAATAAAGACCACCGATTAATTCTCTAATTAATAGAATATCGATACCTTCACCCACCACTTCTGTTTTTAAAGGTGAAAAATGAGCCATGCCCTTCGGTAGCGAAATGGGTCGAAAGTTCGCATAGGTATTTAGGTGCCGACGCAATGGCAATAATGCACCGCGTTCTGGGCGCTCTTCAACCGGAATTTTTTCCGACTCTTCATGACTCAAGCCAATCGGGCCTTTCAATACCGCATCAGCTGAAGTACAAATTGCTTTCGTTGCTTCAGGAAATGATTTTCCTGTTGAAAAGTAGGCACTTGCGCCGAATTCAGCTTCAACACAATCAAACTTCACATCTCTTTTCTGTTCAATCAACGTTAATACACGTAGCGCTTGTTCTGTTATTTCTGGGCCAATGCCGTCACCGGCCAAAATGGCAATTGTATGGGTTTGAGTCATTTTATTATCCTGATAATTTTATGCGTCAGTATTGTAATGAGTACGGCCCCCATCTGGCAACTTTGAGCATTAAATTCAAACAAAAACATAAGGAAATCATTATTAGGTTGACGGATGCGTCACCTTTCGGTAATTTTCTTTCTCCCATGGCGCATTAACAGCAGTAAGTACGCATTTTTTTCTATCCTTAGCGATAATTTCCTGTTGTTTTAGTTATAATCTCCTGTAGCTCATGCATACCATTATAATTTGATTAGAAAACTGAGGCCGATTGGCAATGTCGTACGAAAATATCCTTTATGAAGTAAAAGGGCCGCTTGGACTAATTACCCTAAACCGACCGACTAAACACAATGCCGTTTCACTGGCGACATTGGACGATTTACACGCGGCGTTTAATCAAGCTGAATCAGATCCTGCGGTTCGTGTAGTCGGACTTACAGGTGCTGGCAATAAAGCTTTTGCATCAGGGTCTGACTTAAAAGAAGTTGAACACCGAGATATTAGAAAAGCACTAGAACCTATCGTTCAAGGCTTTGCTGAACGCTTAGAGCGCTCCTCAGTCCCCTCAATTGCTGCAATTAATGGCATTTGTATGGGTGGTGGACTGGAATTGGCGCTTGGCTGTGATATTCGGATTGGAACGAAAAACTCTAAATATGCGACTCCTGAAGGCAAGTTAGGCATCATCCCTGGAGGCGGCGCTACCCAACGCTTACCGAGAATTGTAGGTAAAGCATGGGGCATGGAAATGTTGTTAATGGGTGAAACCATCGACGCAGATCGCGCTTATCAAATTGGACTAATCACACGATTAGTTGAATCTGAGGATTTAATTCCTACACTAATGCATATGGCAGAGCATATTGCCAGCTTCGCACCACTGGTTCCCCACTTTATGAAGTCGATGGTGAACTACGGTCTTGAGTCCAGCCAACACTCAGGCTTAGCACTAGAGAAATTTGCGCAAGCCGCACTAATTGAAACGGCAGATAAAAAAGAAGGCTTACGTGCATTCTTAGAAAAACGCACGCCAAAATGGACGGGTAAATAATCGTCCGGACTTTCTTTGTGAAAGCTACTTACTCCTAAAATCTACTAAAAGCCGTTACCCTAAAGTAACGGCTTTTTTGTTTCTGATAAGCGTTCTTCACATCATTATAATGTTGGTACACTCAACACCGACTGTTTTTGACGGCTAAATTCAAAATCTACATTATAAGCATTATTAGTCGGTGACTGATATTGAGGGTCTTTTGTATCAAACGCTAGGACTAATTTATGACCGACAGGTACATCATATGCGGTTGTCACTAACTCAAAATCTATTGTGACTTTTTTACCTGCTTCTACCTGAGGTAGCGTCAAAGCACCATGCGTAATCAACTTACCGACACCTAGTGCATTCATATCATACAAGTAGGCAACCAGTTGCATGTTACTCTCTTTAGGTTGAACCTGAAGTTTAACACTTGGCGCTCCTCGGATTTGCATAACTTCCGTCAAACGCCCCGTATTAAAATATATGCTTCTAATCTTTGATGCTAAAGGAATGCTCGCTAGAACCGGCACATTCAACTGCTCTAATAACTGGGATATGGCAGGAATTTGCGTACTAAACATTAACGTACCTGCCCACGAATTAATTGTATTATCCTTGCCAAACCAGCTTTGATAAGGGTATGTCTCTAAATCACCTGTATCAAATGCACCTCGTGGGTGTAGATAGAATTTCTCATCTGTAGCTTGTGGCACAGGAAAGCTAGAGAACCCCTCAAATCGATTCTGAAATTTAACTTTCATTTGTACAGGGTCAGCAACACTTAATGCATTTGTTTCACCTTTCAAATGAATATCAAACCAGTTAAATGAGTTGTCCCATAACGTATTTTCACCAATACCCAACAAAGCAGGAATAATCTCAGCCGTCGCATGGGTACCGGGAACTAAATCAATATGCTTTGGCCCCGTAAGCGATGAATACATTTCAAGTAATGTGTTTGCTTGAAATAAGTTGTCGCCATAAGCTTTCCCCAAATAAACCGCCGTATCATTATCATTTAATTGGTCAACATATGTAATAGGTGATCGAACCCTCGCCCAGTCCAATACTTCTGGAATTCTCTCAAGGTTCTGATTTTTAACAATATCCCAATACTGTCTAATAATCGGATCAGGATTACCTGTTAGATCTCCCAATATATTCAGTAATTCTGCCCAAGCCAAATGAGGTGTTTGATTACTATAAAGCGCATGCTCCAAACTCCCCCAACTACTCATCGCTGTAACGGCTTTAACTCGACCATCCACGGCAGCGCCAATCAAACTAATTCCCGACCCATAGGAAATTCCACCAGAGCCAATTGCTTCGGGATCTACCGGATAATTAGCTAATAGATAATCAATCACCGAACTATAATCAGCAATATCCTTTGGACCCGCGGTATCGATCATGCCACCAGATTTACCAAAGCCTCTTGTCGCATAACTTAAAACGATATAACCCTTCTCTGCTAATTTTGCCGCTTCATTTATATATTGATATTCAGTCATCGCCCAGCTATTAATCAAGATAACCGCCGGTGCTAAGCCTTCAATATCATTCGGCACAAAAATATTAGCAACAAGACTCACACCATCTTGTGCCTCAATGATAATCTCATCATCGGTGGTATAAAGGTCAGACTTTGGAAACACACCTTGATTTAGAAAACCTGCCGCAAATCTAATTACCGGTAATAAACCATTTTCAGATGCGATGGCTGACTGCCCTGATAGCAGGAGCACCAAACATGCTCCCAACATTACAATTTTCTTCATTAAATCATTCCCCATATTATTTTTTGATTGAAATGCTTACTTACAAGAATAATTTTAATCATCAAGAAAAAATTTGGAATGCTTCCAAATAACAATACTTGTTTCCACTAGCCACACGAGCAAAGGGGTCGATTAGATCACACTCTTATATAACAAACCTTGTTAGATGATCACAGAACACTCAACATATTAGAGGTAGCACATCGTCAAACAGATAATAAAAAGCACCAAAAACAGCAGGAGGCCAGGCATGTGTGTCAATCGAGCACCAGGTATTGGAAAAGGATATTCTGAAGTATTAATTCACTATGGCATTAATCAGGGCTTAAGTGTTTCCACTTGCCTTAAAGGTTCAGGCTTAAACGAAGACTTTCTTGAATCCCAAGTCGACGTCACATCTGAGCAAGAAATTATTCTCATTAAAAACCTGCTAAAAGAAATACATAACCCATTCGAAACAGGTTTTGCCATCGGAAAAAACTTTCATTTTGGCGCATTAGGAATGGTAGGAATGGCATTAATCACCAGTAAAAATGGCAAAGATATGGCCAATATTGTGTCGCGCTATCTTGACAATGCTTGCCACCCTACCGAACCAAAACTAAAACTTTTGCCTCAAAAGTTTAAACTAAGCTGGGTCTGCCGTTCAGACTTTGATGACGATATAGGCCAGTTTCTTATTGCTCGTGACGTCGGTATTTTTGGTGCAATACAAGAACATTATTTACAAGGTGGATACAAAGAAGTCACAGAACTTGGGTTCAAATTTCCTTACCTGAAAGGTATGGAAAATATGGCTGATTATTTTTCATGTCATGTACGATACAACCAACCAGACAATTATTTAATTGCTGGCCAATCTCAACTACAAAAAACCCTGCCTCTTTATAATCCAATCGCCTCCACAACAACTGAAAAATATTATCAGGAGCACTTAAAAAACCATATCTCTCCCACCGGCATCATAGATAAAATTCAAGACATTATCTCACCGAGAATTAAAAATGCTCCCGACATGCAAGAAGTCGCAAAAGCGCTAAATATGTCTACCCGTTCTTTAGCAAGGCAATTAGAAAAGAATAAAACAAACTGGCGCAACCTAGTCTCAAAAATAAGAATTGAAAAAGCAGAAGGAATACTGTTAGAAACAATACTGCCACTTTGCGACATCGCCGAAATCGTCGGCTTTGCCAACCCCAGCTCATTTTCTCATGCTTTTACAAAACAGAAAGGCATTTCACCTTCTGAGTATAGAAAGCGCGTTAGTGAGTTTGCTTGAAAATATGATTAAGGCTTTGGCAAGGGTTATATACATTCCACATTTTAATAATTGTAACTTAAGGAGTAATCCTTCCTACCAATAAGCACTCCCCTCGAAAGATTGAGGTATTCGCTCTTCCTAATGCGGTTTATGTTAGAATAGCTAAGAAATAATAACGACTTCTTCGCTAGGCCTTGCATGACAAAAAGTATGCTTTTATTATCAATTCTGATGCTTTCAGCTTGTGCGAGCTTCGATAAAACCAACATACAGCCAGGTCACCGAGTGATTGGGTTAGGCTTTTCATTTACAGTACCTACCCAAAAGTCTTGGTTTGCTGTTGAGTATGGCACCAGCAACAGAATAAAACTTAGCCAATTAAATAATCAAGATAGTTATTCCATCTTGGTATCACTAAATCGAGGCCCCTACCAAGGCATGTATCAAAACGCTGAAGCTCATCTGCAATCGATTCAGTATCACAAACAAATAAAGCTCAATCATGCAGGCTTTATTCAACACCAGCACCAAGAATGGGTGGACTCTAGATACGGAAAACTATGTGTCAGATATACATCTTCTGGAGAAGACTGGAAAGGCAGAAACAGTCCAGGACCAGCCATTGTAGACCTGATAGGCTTAAGCTGCCCACACCCTGAATTACATAATGTACTGATTAACATTAACCTTTCAAGAAGGTCCGAGACCGATGCCGAAAAAGTTGATTTAACAGCTTACGCAGACGAGCTATTTTCTTCACTTGAATACACGAGCCTCGAATAAGCTGAGCATTACATACCTTTATAAATGTATGTAATGTCAAAGTCGATCACAAGGTCACCATCGTTCGCAAAGTCATAAGCGATAAAAAGTCGGGTTATGGCCAGTCCATTTCTTAAAGGCATTATAAAAATTTGCAGCATCAGAGTAGCCAAGCTCTTCTGCCAAAGCTTCATTTGATAAGTTTTTATGCTGAATAAGGTTAATCGCTAATTGGCAGCGAACCTTATCCATTAAGCCACGAAAGCTTATCCCCATTTTTTTAAGCTTCCGCCGCAAAGTTCGGCTACTCATACCTAAAGCATGTGAAATCATATCTGGGTCAGGAAAATCTCCTGAAGAACACTTTAAAATACAGTCAATATCATCAACCAAGCCCTGCTCTTTATTGAGCTCTTCTAGCAGGTATTTAAGGTTCTTTTCTGCTTCTTCGGGTGAATCAGGTTTATTAATGATCGGGGTTAACAGTGTTTCCATTCCAATAACCCATTCATTAAACTTGCACCCACCTTCAACCTCGCAATCAAATAATACCTGATAGTACGATTTTTCCTCATCAGTCAAAAAAGCTGAAAAACGAATTGTTTGTATACTTAGTTTTTGACCTGATAATTCTTTACTCAAAGTCACCATACCAGTGAAAGTTAACTCAAATAAAAACCGTAAAACCTGAGGATTCAGGCTGGAGACATCCACCAATCGATTCGTGAATGTTTGCTCATCGGCAATATTTACAATATCGGTAAAACTACCAATCAGATCATAATAGGCTTGAGTAATTTCCATCGCCTCACCCAGCGTTTCTGCACTACCAACACAAGCCCCGATAACGCCCAAATCTTGTAAACGATAAAAGTGTGCAATATCACACCCCAAACCCCGTCTATAAAACACCTCGATAACGCGATTCAAACCACCTAACGCTTGGTGGGAACTGATAAAGGGAAGATCAAAATCACTTTGCACTAATGCCAGCTCAGACATTTGTTTCTGGCACCAGTCCAAATGCCCCCTTTTCGACAAATATTCAAGAATAATTCGCAACTCAAAGCTAGGGTATTTCTGATCCCCCAGGCTAGTGATTTGATTTAATACGATACTTTTTTTATTCATTGATTGTGGATCATTCATACTACGTCATTAACTTTTATTTGATTGCTATTTTTTGCATATGCTTAGATTGCTCTGATTATTAGTACAGGTCAATATTGATTCGTTCTAAACATAAACACAGACAAAAAAGGCCGAACATCCCTGTCAGCCCAGCATATAACTTACTTATAACGCGATGACTAATTCACCGTAAAGTATCGACTTGTACCGGAGTAAGAAGAAATTTGTCCTGTCCATCCATTCTTTTTATCGCCTATATGCTTAAGACGATAATAGCCACTGGGGACATCAGAAGGTATATTCCACGTTAAAATGGCATGAGAGGTTCCCCAGACGTTATCGATCCGCTTCCACTCATATTTGGTTGACCAATCATTATCTGTTGCAACCACATTCCACTGACCATTCTGCCAATACTGAACCTCCATAAAAGTACCTTGCGTACGCAAATTATTTTTAGGATGTCCTGACCAGAACTTCACAACAACTTGGTTTCCTTTAACGTAGCTACCATTCGCATTTTGCACAAGATCACCAATACTTTTAAATATTGGCGGTGCATCCCAAACAACCCCTGTTTGAAAGTTGATTGTTTCACCCTCTAGGTCTCGAGGCATTGGTTCGATACTAGGAAAAGGAATAGGGTTCAAATCTGAGGCAGAAGTTGTTCCCGCTGGCAGCATGTCACTTGCTAGCTGATAAAAAGTTTGCTGATAAGCCGCTAATGTCCAAGGGCCAAAATGAGTTGAGCCTCCCTCATATTGCTGAGTGTCGTACTCTTCTTTTGTCGTAACATAACCAGAGTAAGCATTTGATAAGCCTGCGACAACCGAATACGAAACAGCATTACCCAATACCCCTTCTACCGTAGACATTAATCTGCGACCCGACATAATTGTATACTCGGCAGGCACTGCTAATATAGCTAATTGCCCGATTTTCTGAATTGAAACAGGCAATACTTCTGGAGACCACGGATAAGGCGATGCCTTACCTTGCGCAACTAAAATAGATTTATTTCCATGACAGTCTCTATCAGCTTGCGTGATAGGCGCAACCAACCCGCCCGTTATAAACTGCAGAAATGGATTAGTTGATACATCCCCTTCATCAAAAAGGCCTGGCCCACGACCATCTTCTGTACCTGCAGCAAACGCTTCGCCCAAGGCTGCAACACATGTTTGTCTAACAGAATCTTTCGTAAAATCAGCTGATACGGTTACGTTAGAAAAATCGACAAAACGGTGCTGAGAATGAATACCACCCATCAACTGTTCTGACGCATTATCATAAAGCGAAACTGCTCTATCATATTGCCTTTGACCAATAATACGTACATTTTCAAATCGATCCGAAGTTGGTCCACGCCCTTCACTATCAGGGTTAACATTTGGCGACATATCCCCCGCATTACTAATTGCGAATGCAGCAACAAAGTCATTGGTATTATTGTATGTTGAACCTTTTAGCTTTCGCTCAAACAAATATGAGGCGTACCCTTTATTATCACTACTTTGCAATGTTAAATCTTTACCCATCGCGTTTGGGTGTGTCGCAAACCAAGAAATCATTCCGATCTCTTGACTGCTTGCGGCCATAAACTTTAGCACCGTCATTTCTTTTTGAATATCTGAATTATAATAATCACGCTCATCACTGGGGTTATTTTCATAAGCGGGTTTAGAGCGGTTATAACTAGCATTAGATAAGTCGCCTTTATTTATAAGGATATAACCGGGCTTTAAATTGTTATGCGCTTTTTCAATTGCTGAAATAATACCATTCACTTGCGCATCATAAGCTTGTTGAATAAAACCTAGAACCGTTATGTCATACAAAGCGTAATGCGACTGTCCTCCTGCTGCAGCATGAGTATGCGTCGCACTCAAAACGACATTACGAACGTTGTAGGTATCGCCAAATTTATCCTGTAACCCTTTTAATACACCTTGAGATACCGACTGGAATAAAGCCCCTGCATCTACACTTACAAATACCGTTCTATCATCGGTGTTTGGATCAGCAATAATAAATGCTCTAGCCCATTGCCGTGTATGAATTCCAGATGTTTTTTGATCAAGATTGGCATACCCCATCATTCCTACTTCTGCCGACGGCCCTGTAACATCATGAATACCCTGGCCGATTAAATAGTTATTTTCATAGGTAAATCCAATCGATGGTAATACAAATAGAATGCCAAGCATTAGCCGCTTGGCCAGGCTGTATATTGTCTTCATTTAGGTAACCTCATCATTATTTTTATTGGGTCTGGGTGTTCTGACAAATACGGCAAACAAATCACCCTGTTGCAACTTTACGCCTGTAAAAATCAATCTGTCTTGTTCGTTGTGGCCACACGAAACAAAAATAACAATTCAATTGAATACGTTCATTTCTGTTAGAATGCCTTCACACGCTCAGGAAAAAGACTATGCAACTACATTTAGGCTCGATAACACCAAAGATTTTTTTAGAAGAATACTGGCAAAAAAAGCCACTTCTCATTCGTCAAGGCTTCAAAAATTTTCAGGATTTCCTATCGGCAGAGGAACTCGCAGGTCTTGCCATGGAAGACACTGTTGAGTCTCGCATCATTTATAAAAAGAACAATAAATGGCAAGCCGACTTCGGACCATTTGAATCGTATGATCAACGTGGAAAATCTGATTGGTCGCTCGTTATACAAGCATTAAATCACTGGGTTCCTGAAGTGAGTGATTTAATTAAAGTGTTTGATTTTATTCCGCGCTGGCGTTTTGATGATGTCATGACCAGCTTTGCCACCCCAGGTGGAAGTGTCGGGCCTCATATAGACACCTATGACACCTTTATCTGTCAGGGTTCAGGGAAGCGCCATTGGCGTGTTGGCGATCGCGGAAACCACAAACAATTTGCGGCACACCCAGCTCTGCGTCACACAGAAGCATTTGACCCCATCATTGATGAAGTATTGAATGCCGGTGACATATTATATATTCCACCAGGTTTTCCACATGAAGGGGTAAGTCTCGATAATTCAATGAGCTTTTCAGTGGGGTATCGAAGCGATTCAGCGCGTGATATGCACACGTCATTCGCCGACTTTCTCATCGAAAAGGATATTGGCAAAGCGCAAATTGAAGACCCTGATCGTCCAGTTTGCTCAAATAGCGGCATCATAGACACACAGGATTTTGCTCGTATCAAAAATCAATTATTAGACACATTGGATGATCAACTCATTAGCCAATTTGCAGGCAGTTATTTAACACAATCTAAATGTGAATTAGACCTACCTGATGAGGAGCAGGACTTTGACGGCAATGATTTCCTTGATCTCATCGAGCAACAACCATTACTTCGCCTAGGAGGTTTACGTTGCTTGTATTTCGAACACTCATACAAGCAAGGCATCATTTATATTAACGGCGAAGAAATTGTATTACATAAATCATTAGCAGAAATCATCCCCTTACTTTGTAATAAGCAGACGCTGAATATTAGACATTTAGCTTCATGGCTAAATAACGAGAAATTTATTCAACAGATCACAGAATGGCTTAAGAAAGGTTATTGGTATTTTAACGCTGACTAGTCTGCCCGGAATATTAAAATGAAAAATTTATATGAGCAAGCAAAGTCATGTTTCCTATTGGCTGACCCTGATGAAAAACTCGCTAAAACCCTCGACTGGGTCAGTGATTGGGAGTCAAAGTGCTTAGAGTGGAAGGAAGGTAGCCCAGCGATATATTTAGAACAGCCAGGCCGATTAAATAAGCCTGAAATTGTCGCGCAACGAGACCTACCTAGAAGACGCCTTGGCAGTGTGGAAGGTAAAGCTTCCATGATTCACGCACTTGCTCATATCGAACTCACTGCGGTCAATCTTTCTTTAGATGCGGTGTATCGATATAGGGATATGCCAAGGGAATATTATAATGATTGGATCTTAGCTGCAGGAGAAGAAGCCACGCACTTTTTTGCGCTACGAGAACAACTTCGCTCTTTAGGCTTTGAGTACGGGGACTTCCCTGCGCATGAAGAACTATGGCAAATGGCGATCAATACCGAACATGATTTAATGCACCGTATGGGCGTGACGCATCGAATATTTGAAGCACGTGCACTTGATGTTGTCCCGCTCACTATCAAGAAATTTGAGAATGTTGGCGACAAAGATATGATTAAAGTATTAAACATGATTGCCAATGATGAAATAGGCCATGTTAGTGCTGCCACACGTTGGTTCCGCTATCGGTGTGAGCAAAGACAGCTAGATCCCGACGCTACTTTTTTACAGCTGATAAACCAATATCTAAAGGCGCCACTTAAAAAGCCTATTAATGCAGATTTGAGACGAAAATCAGGTTTTAGCGAATATGAAATAGAGCGACTGCTTGCCGCCGATTATTAATATGGCCAGTACCATTACATAAGTTGCACGACCATAACATACTGGGTTAATATACAGCACTAAGTGATTTAGTATTTTATTTAATAGCAGTTTTTCTAATAACTGTTTTTTTTCTAGTAACCAAGGATACGTTATGGCCGTTATAGCGATGTGGAAATGCGATAGGGATGGATCTATGTTCGAGAACAAAAAAGACGCTGATGCTCACGACAAAATGCTTGAACTAGGTGAACAATTCACCAGCCTGCTTGAAAACCAGATTAAAGGCATTGATGAAGCGCAAGCAGAGTCATTTGGATTACTACTCGCCAAACATAAAGATTTAATTATTTTAGCTTGTAAAGGTAAACCAGAAGCTTTGGAAGAAATTACCAACCCAACGACAGTAACGCCTATATCAGACGCTGTCAGCGTTTAAAATAGTTAGCTAATAAGTGTAAGCAAGAATACTTACACTTATTAGCTTGTATTGGCTCGAATACGCTCTTTGCATGCCCTACAGAGCATCAACCCGACCGTCATAGCGCCCCTTCTCTACATAGATCAAACTTTAAGTCCAAATTTAAATACTAAACTTTAACCCTAGAAAACATCACTTCCTTAACGCCTATTTTCTTATAAATAGTTGCTAAACAAAACAAAGCAGACTATTAGTATAGAGAGCAGCATTTTAGGAGTCGTGAAAATGATGACTAGTACTCACATAAAATACCCACATATAAATGCGCCCCCCTTAAAGCTACAACTCAGAGAACTGCTATCCGGCGTCTACCTATCCGACCTTCTTAAATGGAAATCAATCCCCTTACCCGAAAAAATCAACCCAAAAACAGTATTAATTATTCCAGGATTTGGTGGCGGTGATTTATCGGTTCTGCCCTTAAAGGTATTTCTCCGAAACCAGGGCCACCACTCGTATAGCTGGGGATTAGGCATCAATCACAGTCAGGTTGATAAATTGATTATTCCTCTAATAAATCGCATCAAACATATCAGTGACAAACATGGTGAACCTGTATCTCTTATTGGCTGGAGCCTTGGTGGCATTTTCGCCCGCGAATTAGCACGTTATCAATCCAAGTATATTGCCAGTGTTGTCACCATGGGCTCCCCCGTCATTGTAGGCCCTAGAATTACAGCGCTTAAAAAGCTATCAGGTCTGTTTGGCTGGGATATAGAACAAATCGAGCAAGACATGATTAAGGGCTTCGACACGCCAATTGAACGTCCGATTACAGCAATTTATTCAAAGCTGGACGGTATTGTTTCCTGGCAAGCATGTATTGATCATTGGTCACCTGAAGTACAACACCATGAAGTAACTACTTCGCATATAGGCATGGGCTTTAGCAAGGAAGTGTACCAGGTCATTAGCTATTCAATGGCCCAATAAATTAAAGAAATCAGGCATGAATTAGCGGACATCTATCCGAGTAGACCTAATCAAGAGGCTCGTTATTTCATGCCTAGTGTGAAGAACATATAATTCTAAACTGCAATCAGTAAACCCTTCTCCCCTTCGTAAATTAACTTAGCTCTCGATAATAAAGCTCTATCGAAGCAATTACTTGCTGCAAACGTTCACTAAACAGCGCCATTGGTAAAGTGCTGATGTCTACACTGCTTTCAACCAACTGATCCTCAATCTCTCCTGCAATATCTGAAAGCTGTAAAGCTCCAATATTTGCCGAGACCCCCCTTAGGTTATGTGCTAAAGCTTTAGCCTGAATTATCTCCCCGTCACCCAAGGCATCACGAAGCTCTTCATCAATGTGCTTATATTTGAGTGCAAATTTTCGGATCATCTTTTCAAATAATGCAGTTTTCCCATTACAAGTCTTTAGACCCGCAGTAATATCCAGACCTACGAATTTCGCGCTATTTTTTTGCTTGGTTTTAGCTTTATCTAAGACACTTTGCGAAGCGTCTTTTTGTATATCGTTAATATTTACGCCTTCTGGATGATTTTCACTCGATTTATTAGTGATCGTTCTGCCCCCTTTTTTAGGTGTACAACAACGCGCCAGTGCAGAAAACAACGCTTCAGGAAGGATTGGTTTTGAAAGGTATTCATTCATACCTATCGCCAAACCTTCTTTCATATCCTTTGATGTTGCGCTGGCTGAAAGGGCTATGATTGGTATATGTTGCCATTTATCTTGTGAGCGAATCTGCCTAGAGGCTTCCAAACCATTCATAACCGGCATTTGAATATCCATCAAAATAGCATCGACCCCCTCACCCATTAAGTTTTTTTGCTCTAACAAATCAATCGCAGCTTTACCGTCATCAGCAATGAAAACTTCGGCACCACAATCAGCCAATAAATCGTTGATAATCTCTTGATTTAGTTCATTATCTTCAGCAAGTAATATGCGTTGAGGGCCAATTTTTTGATATAGCTCAGATGAAAGTTTTTCAAGTGACCCTATATTCACACGTATTCCAACCTTGCTATTTTCTGTGCTGGTCAAGCTCTCCAAGAAATTAGCAAAATAAACCGGTTTTTTTAGATTTCTTATAGGGTAACTGACCAAGGATTCAGGTAACTGTTGAGATTCACTTAACAAAACAAACTTTAAAGTGTGGTAATACTGACCGAGCCGGTCTTGCTGATACTGAACAAACTCGATGATCTCCCCAATTGTAAATGAGTCATCAATTAACAACACATCAGCAGGTTCTATCTCAAGAGTCGTTACAAGTTTATTAGTACTCATAACCTCTACTTTATAAGTACTTAAGGTATTTTTAACAGCTTGAAGTGTTCTTTGATCTTGACAGAACAACATAACTTTCTGTTCATGATCAGCTACTGATGCTTTAGGGGCCACAGACATAGGTAAAGTAACACTCACTTTTGTACCTTTACCTTCTTCGCTTGATAATTTGAGGCTGCCTCCCATTAACTCACTTAATTGTTTAGATATAACTAAACCTAAGCCGGTTCCGCCAAAGTGACGCGTAGTCGAGGCATCAGCTTGAGTAAAGGGTTCTAACACCTGTTCAGAAACTGACTGCGACATCCCAAGCCCTGAATCTTCAACCAGAAATTCAATGGTCACTAAGTCTTGATTTCGTTCAAGGACACGAATAGACAAAATAACGTAGCCATTTTGCGTAAACTTTATCGCATTACTCAACAAGTTCATTAATACCTGGTTGAGACGTAAACTATCTCCCGTCAGGAATACCGGCGTATCAGGGTCGACATCAAAAATAAATTGAATGCCTTTATCTTTACCTTTGAGGCTCTCAAGCATGGCCAAATAGGCGAGCATCTCGTCCAAGGAAAAATCGACCATTTCAACATGCATTTTACCTGCTTCAACTTTTGAGAAATCCAGAATATCGTTAATAATACGCAATAGGAAATTTGCCGAATTATTTACTTTCTCAATATAGTTCCTTTGTTTACTCGATAGCTCATTTTGCAGACTCAGGTAAGATAGGTTGATAATGGCATTCATCGGCGTACGAATTTCATGACTCATATTGGCTAAAAAAGCACTTTTAGACTCATTTGCTGCTGCAGCACTAAACGAAGCTTCTTCGGCCTGTTCTTTCGCTATCCTCAATTCCTGAGTACGACTAAGAACCAACCCTTTGATCCTGGCATTTGCAACACGTATACCTATGGTGTAATACAGCACACCGAAGCTGATAAACAGACACAGTAAGACAAAACTAACCAATACCGACGCCGATGATAGCTGAGCAACATGTAAACCTTCTTGCATAATGCTTCGTGGAATTTGAGCGCGAACGGCTAGCAAGGGCTCGCCATCAATTCCTGCAATTAAACCATCTATCTCTAATATATTTTCGTTAATCTCAACGACGGCTATATCGCCTAAATGTAGGTGGTTTACATGCTCGTATAGTGCATCTCTAGGGCTTAGAGCACCTAAAGAATGAGCAGTAAATTCAACGCGTGTTTGTGCAGACATTTTTTCTAGCAAGGCGTCACTTAGAAAGCGACCCATCAGAATCGAGCCAGCAATCGGCCCATCCCCACGAGTAGTGAGAATTGGCCTAGAGGCAATCAAAATTGGTCCAGCACTGGAATCAACAATACCAGAAATTGTACTCATCAAAGATTCATGCTGAAGAAGATTTGTATAGGCTGGTACAGAACTTTTAGGAAATTCCTGAACATCGATCAACCCTCCCTGTGCAGAGTCAAACACACCACCCCAAAGAAGCTCATTTTTATTACTGTAGATAAAAATAAGATTAATACCGGTGGCTCTTTCTAGAGATTCCCAAACTAAGTTTGAGTCTATATACGCCTGACGATATTGTGGGTCTTCCTCCTGAACAAAGTCATAGGTGTCATCCCACATAGCCCAATCGCCTGACAATAGCTCGATATGCTCGATTTCTCGGCTAATTGCATCAATCACCCTTTGCAGCTCTGTTTCTGCCTGCTCATGTTCTAAAATACTAAAGCCAGGCAATATAACCCAACGTTGTAAGGCATGATTAACTACGCCAAAAAACAAAGTTATGAAAGTGAGAATAAGTAGCGGCCGCTTAAAAGATATCATTTTCATGATAATTACCGATCAAAAGAAAAATATAGCCATATGTGAATTTAGACTAGTTTTTTTAAATCCAGCGTAATATTTCTAAAGCGCGCACATATGTCGTTTGCTTCTTGTGTAGAGTTCAATGCTTGTTCTAGGCCTGCGGAATAGGAGGAAAACAAATTATTTTCTTGCTCTTCGGATAATGAAAGGTATTGAACCTCATCTTTCAAGTGTGCAAACACACCCTCCATGCCTGTCGATAGACTTCGCATACACGTATGGAGCTGCGCTTCAGTAGACGTCAATTCAGAGCAAGCATGTTGTACTGTTTCAACCGCCGCCATACTAGAAGTCAAATTATTTAATATATCTAACTTTTCTACACAAGCGGATGCAATTTTAAGCAACATTGGAACGTGATCTATCATTCGACCAGCAATAGTTTGATCTTCCGGCATACTTTTAATCAGTGCGCTGATATGTACTTCATTAATTTGGGTTTTACCTTCAAATCTGAAAATTCGACCCTTTTTTTTAAACATTGCCAATACTTCTGACTCTATGGGAGAGCACGACCCGTTATTTGTCCTTGAGATAGACTCTTGTTGACCACTCACACGAACAGCAGCATTCAAACCACCAATATCTTGCAAGGTCACCAATACTAGATCAGCAAGCTCCTGATAGTTTTTAACACTAAAGACATTTACTGAAAATCGAAGAAGAACCCCTAGCTCACCACTACCACTAGCCACTTCCATAAATGCTTTAGAAAGTGACTTACGCCTCTCATCAAGCAGCTTATGCTGCGTTTGTTGCTGAATTAATAGCTCTATTTTTGCGAGTAACTCTTGAGGGTTGCAAGGCTTGGCAATATAGTCATAACCACCCGCTGCATAGCCCGCCAAACGCTCTTCATTACTCGTCTTGGCTGAAACAAACATTACGGGACATTGAGGTAAAATATCATGAAGTCGGCGACAGGTTTCTAACCCACCCACCCCTGGCATATCCACATCTAGCAGTACAAGATCAACGAGTGCTTCCTCGCAGTATTTTAAACAGGCTTCACCATTACTAAAGCATTCAACTTGATAATCATCTTCAAGGATGCCCTGCATTAAATCTAAGTTGATATCCTCATCATCTACCACCAGGATCTTTTTTGTCTCGATGCTACTCATATGAAATCACCTCCACCAAGATTATGAATGGAAATTTATTAGATAAGGATAGTCCATAGATTTAAAATGTTACAGTTTTTCACGCCGCTGACTACGAGCTAGCCTTCCAACTGAAATTTCTTAAAATCTAGGGTAATAAAGGAAATAAAACCTTTGAACTTAAATGAATAACAAGCATTTAAGGGGCGATAGTGCTTAGCATAAAGCTCTTGATCGCTTGCTATCTCCGTTTAGATATAGCGATAATGAGCGATAGCTAGCCTATATTTTATAATCAAACGCTGTTCTGAACCTTCTTGAATCATCTCAGCGTAATAGTAAGAAGAAAGCGTAAAGAACAGCTTCAGGGATTAACTGAAAAATACTTTGAGTAGGCAACTTAGCACTGAGTTGCGTAGACGGTTACCCTTAAATGTTAAATTGTATTCAGTAGATATTCATTGATACTATTTTTGCTAAAATAATTCCTGCAGCTAGTTTTCAGTCCGAATCAGAGCGTGATGAATTCATCAAAAACATGCATAACTAACTAGGGTAGGTGTAAGTAAGAATGGATACTACAGAACTATTGATATCAGTTTTTGTTATAGGGGCAATAATTCAAGGCTGCCTTGGCAAGCTTGCTAATGAGGAAGTTATTCCAAAAGAAAGTGCAGTGGCTTCCATGTGGTTATCCAACCCCGATGAATTGACTCTTAAGGGGCAAAAATATCGCAAAACATTTATAGCTATGCTTTGTGTAAATTTCATAGTTTTTGTATCGTGGCTTTACGTAAAATAAATGGCGCTATTAGGCGCATCAATGCTGGCCCTGCTTTGTTTCTTATCGTGTCACACCGTGTTTACGCTTTTACGCATTGTTTATTTCAGACCTTTTCAGTGGCATATCAATGATAAACGTGGTTCCGATCCCCACCTGGCTTTCGCAGCTTATTGTTCCCTTCAATTGCTGATGTACAAGATTAAATATTATGTGTGTACCTAATCCCATGCACTCAGAGCCTCTTTTAGTCGTCATAAAAGGGTTAAAAATCTTATCTAGCACTTCTTTGGGCATTCCTCGCCCATTATCTGAATACTTCAACCTTAAGCGATCTGCACTTTCTTGAATCTCAAGCTCTATTTTCCCTTTTTTCAATTCCTCAAAACCATGTATGAGTGAGTTGGTAGTCAGTTGCGTGATGATTTGAGAAAATGCATTAGGATAAGTATAAATTAAAAGTTTTCGTGAGCAACGCCATGCAAAGTCATGCTCTCCGGTAATAAGCAAAGGTTTGATTGCAGTAATAACGCTATCTAAATGATCAAATAAATTGAGTAAACTTTGGTCTTGGCTAGATTGATTAACCGCCACTAACTTGAAACTATTAACAAGCTCGGCGCTACGCCGCAAACTTGTTGTGACGACAGATAAACCCTCCTTGGCATTCTCCATGAATGATTCTAGTTCTGTACGGGTCATTTTTTCGGTGCTGTAAGATGCTTTTAGTTCTTCAAGTAAGACATCAACATGTGTGGATGCAGTTGTTGCTACGCCAAGCGGAGTATTCAGCTCATGCGCAACGCCAGCAACTAGCTCTCCTAATGCCGCCATTTTTTCAACCTGCAGGAGTTGTTCCTGAGTCGTTTTTAGTTCTGTTGAACGTTGCTCTATCTCATGTTCCAAACCTGCATTCAATTTACTGATTTCATGAAATAAACGTCCGTTTTCGAGTGAGATAGCTACCTGAACCAATAATGTCTTGAGAACGCTAAGCCGGTCTTTACTAAATGCTTTGGAAATCAGATTGTTTTCTAAATATAAGATTCCAGTTAATCGCTCCTGGTAGTGTATCGGCATACATAGAATGGAGTGAGGCCGATGATTTTTTATGTAAATGTCGTGGTTCCAGTGATCATCATCAAACGAATTCTGTAACAATAAATCTTCTCCCGTCCGTTGTACGTATTGTATGACTGACCTAGGAACTTCTTCGGTAGGCTTACCATCTACCGAATGTAATAATCTCTCGCTTTCTTCTGCTTTAACAATTGCCGTTATTTCCATCTCACCTTTGTTTTCTAACAGCAAAACTCCTGCCTGTGCCCCCGAATTTTCGAGGATAATTTCAATAACTTTAATAAATAACTTATCTAACCTCAGCTCACTTGATATAGCTTGTGATGCTTTCATTATTGAGGCCAAATCAAGCGCCCCGGATTGAAGTAGATGATTATTTCTCACGGTTCCCGAGTCATGGACGCTTATTGTTTCGTCACTTGCTCTGTCGCTAGCGAGTCTTCCTACACCTTCGGAAAAGTGCGCAAAAGATAAATGGTGCTCTTTTAACTTATTGGTTTTTAGATTTGCGCCCCATTTTTCGTAAAAGAAACAGGCTTCTTTAATACTAACTGATGCATATTTTAATTTTCCTCGTTGCAACCAAAACTGAGCACATCTTTCATTAATAAGCCCTGCATATTGGTCATAGCCGTTGATTTGAGCGTGTTGTATGGCCTTGTCATAGTTGTTTAGCGCTTCCCAATCATCGCCGCTTAATAATGCCGATTCAGCTGCAAGGATTAAATTTTTGTGTTCAAAATTCTCTGGGCACAACCCTTCCAGTGGAAGAAGTTTTGTGTGACAGGCATCAATTTTTTTTCTCAAAATAGCTTGCTCACTTTTCGAGCTTCTAGGATAAATAGAGTACAAAATGGTCGCTTTGATGAAGTAGTGTTCAACCCAAAAAATATGACCAGGAATTAAATAGAGTGTGGGTTCAGCCTCTTCAATGATATTCAATACCCCTTTTAGGTCAGTATGATGATCAAGACAGCAACTCCAAAATGCCGCTTGTATCCTGATGTGCATGTAGACACCATGTAAGGTTCCTCTGGACAATATCTTCCACTGATCTGAGTCAAAGCTAGCCTGATCCAAACTTTCTTGACTTAATCGTAGTGTTTTATCGGTGACTTTTTCTTCTTGAAGTGACTCAGTCAATCGTTTAAACAAAACGCCCACCATTAATGACAACAGCATTTTATTATTCTGAGCCATTTTCATCGCTTTAAGGGCATACTGATGGACCTGATTGAGAGGGTTCCCCTTGATGTAGAGGAAGTAGACGATATCTGAAAAACTCAATACCGACTCGAATATATCTTGATTACGAAGTGCTAATTGATAGCTACGTTCTAATAAATTAATCGACTCTTGAACTGGTTTTTGGTAGCACATCATAAATGCACCATTAACATGTAAAGCAATGGCATTTTCTGGACTATCTGGATAATCATTTACCAATTTTAGTGATAATTTAGAGTATTCTACCGCTGCACGATATTGTGACTGCCTAGCCAGACTTACGCCATAGCAAGCATAGATCATCGCAGAATATTGAGACTTGCCGTGTAAGAACGTTAGATTCATTGATTTCAACAGACAAAAAACAGGTAGCTCTTTATGGCCAGATACAAAGGCGCCAACAATTAAATGGGTCGTAATCTTAAGCATCAGCTTATGTAAATGGTCAGCTACTTCGGGAGCGTTATATAATTGACTTACATCAATGCCTTCTAAGTTCTTATTAAGCAAAGCATATTCTTCTGCGATTGCTGGCATGAACTGCTCTTTTTTTATGGGCAGCGCTATATTGGCGATCGCTAATGCTTGACGGGCTTTTTCGGCGGCTTTTTCAAATTGGCCCTGTCCAATATGTTGAAAAAGCTGAAGGGAATAGATCTTTGCGCGTTCAAATTCGTTTTCTGTATGGCTTAAGAGAGTATCGAAGAGCTGTTCGGCTTCCTCTAGGCGGGTACATCCATATTCACAAATGGCTGCGTTTGAATATATAGTATAACTAAGTTGATAATGGTCGGACCAATGATCGTCCGGCAGCATTGCTCTGGCGATACCGAGTAAGTGCGTCGCTGAGTCATAAGCACTGGCTTCTTTTGCTTTTAAGCCTGCTTTCAAGTCCAGCTTGGCAAGTGATAAATACTCATCTTGTGAAGACATCAAATGTCGACCTTTATTGAGATGTTCAACCACTTCAAAAATCAAATTATCCAGTTCTTCTGTCGTTAGTTGTTTTATTAACAGACGACCTATCGTCAAATGATTATGTGATTTTTTCTTGTCCGATATTGATTCATAAACTGCTTGATGCACTCGGTCATGAAGAAAATGGAGCCTAAGTTGGTCCACAGACTGATGCCAGAGTTTCGTTTCTTTCGTTGGTTTTAATGCTGCTAGGTATTCCTGACTCCGCCAATTGGACTGATTACCGACAGGTAAAACGAAACCCTGCTCCAGTGCGGGCCATAGTGAATCAATAATATCCAAAAGGGGTTTATTCGTGATAACGCCTAGCATTTGAATGTTAAAGGAGTTACCGATACATGCCGCTTGTTCGAGAACTTGACCCGTTATTTCCGGAAGAGAGCTTAATTTTTCAAGCATCAACTCGACAACATTTTCGGTAATATGTTGATTCGAAATTTCTTCGGTATCCCATACCCATTTGCATTTTTTGCGGTCAAACTGCAGGAGTGTATGCAAACCTTGATCCGCTCTTTTCTGTGTTAACAGGTCTAAAAATTGGTAGATAAAGAAAGGATTTCCCGCCGTTTTTTGAAGAACAAGCTCAGCTAACTTTTCTGTATTTTCTTCATTAAGAGATTCTCTCAGTAGAGTATTAATATCTTTGGTATTTAACGGTTCGACAGAGATCTTTTTTAGCGGGATAGTGCCGTCTTTTTCTTCCCATTTCTTTTGTATTTCATCGAGCGCTAAGGCCAAATAATGACAGCTATCAACTTCATTGTCTCTGTAACTGCCAATGATGAGTAATTTACAGTTATTGATGTTTAACAGGGTGGAGAGCATGTCAATGGATGCCATATCAGCCCACTGCAGATCATCCAAGAATAGAACTAAAGGGGTGTCGTCATTCGTTAAACAAGCCACAAATTTTTGGAATATTCGCTTGAAACGTCTTAGTGCCGGTGCGGTTTCTAAACTTGGTAGCGCTTCCTGAGAGCCTATAATTAGCTCTAGTGTTGGGAACAGGTCGACGACTACCTGCCCCTGCCCCTCCAAAGCATACAACAGCTTTTGTTTCCAGGATTTCAACTCTTCCGGTTGGATTTTCAGTAGTTGAGATAAAAAAGACTCAAATGCCAGAATTAACGCGGAGTAAGGGATATGCGCTTGGAATTTTTCGAATTTACCCGTAACAAAGTAGCCTTTTCTCGAGACGATTGGCCGATGTACTTCATTGACCAGTGCAGACTTCCCAATTCCAGAACGCCCCGCAACCGTGAGCAGAATAGGTGAGCTTTGTAAGATCACCAGATCAAAGCATTCGAACACGGTTTCAACTTCCTTTTTTCGACCGTAGAGTTTTTGTGAAATTTGCAACGTTTCAGAATAGTCGACTAAGGCGAGTCGAAAGGTGTCTATTTTTCCCTTTTGCTTCCATTCTTGCAGGCATCGTGTCAGATCTGACTTAATACCGGCTGTACTTTGATATCTATTTTCGGCCATTTTCTCAATTAGCTTGTGAATAATCTCCGCAATGGGTTCAGGTATCGACTTATCGTGATTGCGAATAGGCGTCGGCTCTTTTGCTATATGACTATGAATCCAGGACATAATATCTTTTCCCTCAAATGGGAATTGTCCTGTGAGTAGTTCATAAAATGTAATGCCCATGGAATAGAAATCGCTACGGTAATCAAGGTTTCTGTTCATGCGCCCAGTTTGTTCAGGAGAGATATAACTTAACGAACCTTCCAATTGGCTGGGTGGTTGTGCAGGAGCCAAGAATGAAGCAATATCAAAATCTATAATCTGTACCCTGTTTGAAGATCGATTTACGATAATATTGGAAGGGTTAATATCCTTATGAATAATGTGGTTGTCGTGAAGTATGCTTAGACCTTCCACTATTTGGATGGCGTACTCGATAAACGCATCTAACGATTTTTTTGTTTTCAAAGAGCTTGTTGGCTCGGGCTTTTGCTCTTTTTCGCTTATTAACGGGTTTTCAGATAAAAACACACGCTTAAAGCTCTCGCCACCAATATCTTCCATTATCAAATATAAGTTTTTTTGGTGGCTTTCAAGGCTGTAGGCTTTTGGAATACTAGGGTGATTAATTTTTCGCATTATATTAAATGAATGCGTTAATGCCGATAAATCGCTCTTGGAAGGGTACTGCTGATTGAATGTTTTGATAATGACAGGGGCAGAAATATGATCACACTGCGCTCGGTAAATGAGGGTGCGAGCGCTTTCATGTAATAACTCTGTTAGTGTGTAGTTCAATATTCGCATACGCCAAGCGCTCTTCTCGTATTTATCTCACTTTGCTTAGAGCTTTCGACCTATCTTTAGCTATCAAAACAAAGACGCGTAGTTACACCTAATACCGCATGGTGATACGGCTGTACACTAAGCGTCCTCGTGGGTCATGTATATTGCTATCAAAACCCAGTGTAGTCGACACACTCGGAGGTTCTTGGTCAAAAATGTTTAAAGCACCGACGGCTAAACGAACCTCGGTTTGTTTTTTACTGAGAAACAGGTAACTGTATTGGACGTTTTGGGTAAGGTGGCTATCAATACGGGCATTACTGTTTTCATCATCATCGTAGTTATCGGTGTATTTTGTAATCGTTGTGATTTGGTGCTGTTTGTACAGCCAATCGAGCGTCAGGCTAGAGCGCCAGGGTGGTAGAGGTCGGGCAATGTTAAGAAAGTTTCGGTTACCTGCAGCATCAATTTTGGCTTCGCCTGTGCGCTGGACCAGATCATAGCGATTAATATAACTTGAGTTACTGTTGAGGTTTAAAATACCGTATTTGAACGCGGTCTTGTAAGTGAAATTGAGATCAATTCCATCTGTGATAACCGATGAGGTGTTAATAAAGCTCAGATTAATACGTGTTATTCGACCGGAGTTGGGGTCTCTAATGATTCTAGGGTCATTTGGGTTTGCCGCATGAATCCCTTCTGCGCTTTCTTTCACCACGATATTTTCATAATCATAATGCCAATAGTCCAAACTGGTGCTGAAGTAGTCGCTTGGATTATAAACAACACCCGTGCTGATAATGACTGCTTCTTC
>Ga0209184_1000892_pt1 | contig 24860 bp, 25 predicted proteins | sample EN8Hudsemesocosm_2_FD_184627 | JGI IMG/M metagenome (GOLD analysis project Ga0209184, IMG submission 184627) | Methane-oxidizing microbial communities from mesocosms in the Hudson Canyon - EN8C Hudson Canyon (SPAdes) (version 2) | ecosystem: Environmental > Aquatic > Marine > Cold seeps | place... | reverse complement strand
CCCATTCTTAAAATAGCTTTGGCAAACATATTGTTAGCACTGGCTGAACCGGTGCCATTGGTATTAGCAAAACGCACAACAAACTCATTCATCAAGTGTTTTTCAATAGCTTGATTATCGTTTATTTCTGTTTCAGTATTCATTGCCAGACTTGTCATAACTTTTACCTTGCTTACTTTATAGTGGCATTAATATTATTAATCATTAGCTTCTTCATATCCCAAGCACCTGTTGGACAACGCTCTGCACATAACCCGCAGTGTAAACAAACATCTTCATCTTTCACCATAATATGACCCGTTTTCAATGGTGCTGATACTAATAAGCTTTGTTCGTTATTTAGCTCTGATACTCGAAACTGTTTAACCATTTGTCCATCGTCGGTTTTTTCTTCGATAAAGTTGATGCAATCCATTGGACAAACATCTTCACAAGCAGAACATTCAATGCAGGTTTTTTCAGTAAACACCGTATGTACATCACAATTTAAGCAACGGCTGGCTTCTTCTAACGCAAGTTTTTCGTCAAAACCTAATTCAACTTCACTGTTCAACGTTTTAACTGCTTCATCCCAAGAAATATGAGGAACAAGATTACGTTCTTGATGATCAATGCTACTTTGATAACTCCATTCATGAATGCCCATTTTCTGACTAACCAGATTAAAACTTGTATCGGATCTATCCTCAATGGGGTCAGCATTTTGACAAAAAAGGTCAATAGAAATGGCCGCTTGATGACCATTAGCTACTGCAGAGATAATATTTTTAGGGCCGAAAGCCGCGTCGCCGCCAAAAAACACATTGGGTAAGCTAGATTGAAGTGATTTACTATTTACTTTCGGGCTATCCCATTGGTTAAATTTAATGCCTATATCTCGCTCAACCCAATCAAAAACAGTATCTTGTCCAACAGCAACTAAAACTTGATCACATTCAACGAGTAAAGTTTCACCTGTTGTTTGTAGAGTTCGGTTGCCGACTTTGTCATAAACAGATTCGACATGCTCAAACAACACTGCCACTAACTTTCCGTCTTCAATTTTATATTCCAGAGGATTATAATTAGGTAATATAGTAATGCCTTCTGCAGCTGCATCTTCTTTTTCCCATGGTGACGCTTTCATTGCCGCAAAGCTTGAACGCACCAAAACAGTAACTTCTTCACCGCCCAGTCGTTTAGCTGTTCGACAACAATCCATTGCAGTATTACCGCCACCTAGCACAACCACCTTTTTGGGTGCGGGATTTTCATCATCATAGGTAAGGTGTTCAAAAGAAACTTTCGCTAGCCAATTAATACCTGTGTCTATTTGAGGCTGTGTTAATTTTGCATCCAATTGATCATGACCGGGAATTTTCAACCATCGGCCATTCGGAGCACCCGTACCAACAAATATTGCATCAAAATGTGCTTGCAATAATTTATCAAGTGAAGTGATTTCTTCTCCAAAATGACATTCCAATCCCATATTTATTATGTAATTAAGCTCTTCATCAAGAACCGTTTCAGGCAAACGAAACGCGGGGATTTGGCTACGCATCATTCCGCCCGCTTTTGCATCACGTTCAAACATAACGACATCGTAACCCAAGGGCAGCAAGTCTCTAGCAACCGTCATCGATGCTGGCCCTGCACCTATAAGAGCAATGCGTTTGCCATTTTTTTTACGAGGAATTTTTGGTAAAAATGCGCTGATATCTTCTTTGTTGTCAGCGGCAACACGTTTTAGTCGACAAATCGCAACAGGTGTTTCTTCAACACGACCACGACGACAAGCAGGCTCACAAGGTCTATCGCACACTCGCCCTAAAACACCAGGAAAAACATTTGATTCCCAGTTGATAAGATAAGCATCGGTGTAGCGTTTTTCAGCAATTAAGCGAATATATTCAGGAACGGGGGTATGAGCGGGACAAGCTTGCTGGCAATCAACCACCTTGAGAAAGTGTTGGTAATTACCGGTATCAGTTTTCTTCAAAGCTAACTCCTTTAGATAAAAAGTATTTACTCGAATGTGTACTGCTTTTCTACTGCTATAACTAATCTAATATATTTAGTGTAACTTGTTAACTGGTAAATATAATTAATACCTTAGTACTACTTATCAAAATAAATTCTAGCTTGCTCGGTGACTTTTGGCGCTAATAATACGGTTGAAATCATGGTTGGAATTGCCATTAGCGCGTACATAATATCAATTAGATTAATCACTAATGCTAGTGACGACACCGCGCCAACAATAATTAAGCACAGATAAAACCAAACATAGGCTTGTTCAAATCGTTTACCTAATAAAAACTCTGCACATTTACTGCCATAATACCAAAAAGTTAATACCGTACTGGTACTGAGAAAGAACACCACTAAGGTCAGCAGGTAACCACCAATATTTGGAAAAGCTTGTTCAAATACCTGCGCAGTTAAACTCACCCCTGTTAATTGTAAATCACCAATATCGGTCACCAAAATAGCTAACGCTGTACAAGTACATACTAACAAGGTATCAACTATTGGGCCTAGGGTAGCAACCAATCCTTCACGCGTTGGCTCATTTGTTTTTGCCGCGCCATGCGCCATCGACTCTGTACCAATACCAGCTTCATTTGAAAAAGCACCTCGCTGTACTCCTATTAAAACCACTGAACCAATAAATCCGCCTGCCACAGAAGAGCTACTAAAGGCACCAACAAATATTGAAGCAAAAGCGCTTGGGATAGCAGAAAAGTTCATCGCCAATACCCCTAATGTTAAGAGAAAATAACAAATAACCATCATGGGAATAACGCGACTGGTAATTTTGGCTAAACGTTCAAGTTTGCCCATTACAATATAAGTAATTAAAAAACAAAGTAATATACCGGCAGTTAGATCAAAATTGAAATGGTCACTGGTTGTAGCCAAGCCATGAGGAATTGCAATAAAATCTCGTAATACTTGTACTAACTGATTTATTTGGAAAATAGGTAAAGCGCCAAACATGCCGCCCAAACAAAATAACCAAGCTAACGGTAACCATTTTTTACCTAAGCCTTCACGAATAACATACATAGGGCCACCTTGGATGCGGCCGCTGCGATCTAAACCTCGATATTTAACAGCCAAGGTTGCGGTATAAAATTTAGTGGCAATTCCTACAACGGCAGTTACCCACATCCAAAAAATAGCGCCTGCGCCACCAATTGTAATAGCAACCGCGACACCGGCAATATTTCCTAAACCTAACGTTCCCGATAGTGCCACCATTAACGCTTGAAAATGCGTAAGATCGCCTTGTGCTTTTTCTTCCTTAGAAAATTTACCCAAAGTTATATCAATCGCATGTTTCAAATGACGATAAGGTAAAAGTCGACTATGGAAAACAAAAAACAGTCCCCCACCAACTAGCAAAATAACGAGTGGTAAACCCCACATAAAAGCGGCAATTTTTCCGAGGGTAATGGTTAGTTCATTCATAAATTATAAATCTATTGGCCTTTGCCGATTATTTTTTTCGTTATAACAATAAGCTCTGATCTATTTTATTATATTCATCAGCAGCATTAATTAGTGAGTTAGCCGTTAAATCAGGCACACCGTATACTATTGTTTTAACATCATATTCTGTTTTAATGTGGTTTAATAGTAAATCAAAATCACCATCGCCAGAAAGCAACACTACCGTATCAATATTTTTATCGACTGCTGCTCTCATTACATCTATTGTGATACCAACATCCCAGTCACCTTTAGCTGAACCATCACTACGTTGAATGAAGGGTTTTAGTTTAACGTTAAAACCAATATGTTTTAGCGCCTTTTGAAACTTATGTTGTTGATCATCACTGCGTTGAATCGCATAAGCATTTGCTAAGATTATATCCCCCTGAGCCATCAATTCTTGCCACAATAAGCGATAGTTGAATTGACGTTGGTAGGCATCTCTGGTGGTGTAATAAATGTTTTGTACATCAACAAAAACAGCAATTTTTTGCAAAACGTTTCCTTTTTTAAAATTTAAGGGCATTAAAAGCAACTATATTCATAAATTCATCACCTTTTGGGCATAATCTCTTGTTACGAACAAAGGATAGCGTTAAAATATTTACAAAATAATAACAAATTAGTGCATGGTTTAGGAATAAAGTATGTCTTTCGAAGATAACTATCAAGTCTCTTCTAATTTTAGTGAATTGACTCACGATTTTCTTTCCAATCATTTAATAGCCCCAACACCTGTAAATTATGCTGTTATTTATCTTTACATCAGTAATGAAAATGAGCTATTAACTGCAGCTATTGATAAGAAACTTAAACAAAACATGCTAATCACTGCTGACTATATGTCAGATTTATTTAAGCGTTATGTTTCTTTTAGCGAGCAAGTTGAAAATACTGTCATTTCTCCTTTTGAAGATGCATTAAATAAAACTTTGGATCAAATAAGCCTACAAGTAGGCAATGAAGCAAAAGTGACAAAAAGCTTACAAAAACTAAATACTATTTTAACAAAAACTGACCATCATAAATCACTTAAACATATTGTTGGTTATCTTTTTGACACCATAAATAATACCAAAGCTCAGCATCAAGCATTGTCCCAAGAATTATCAACAACCCAGCAAGAAATAAATCATTTAAAAAGCAAACTCGCTTCTTCAAGGCAAGAGGCTTTAGTTGATTCATTAACGGGTTTATTAAATCGTCGGGGTTGTGATGATAAGTTACAAACCTTAAATTTTGCCGGAACACACTCATCTCTGGTTATTGATATTGATCACTTTAAAAAGATCAACGATAATTTTGGCCATTTTGTCGGCGATAAAGTAATACAGCGCATAGCTAAAACAATTGAAAGTCATATTAGTGATCAAGACTTAGCGGTACGCTTTGGCGGAGAAGAATTCTTGGTGGTTATGACAAATAAGTCAATTCCTGAAGCAAAGAAAACAGCAGAAAAAATTCGACTTTCTATTGAAAAAATGAAATTAATTCAAAGAGAAACAAACACATTCTTACCTCCTATTTCAGTTTCTATTGGTATTGCACAAAATAAAAACATACCCGACTGGGCAAGTTTATTTAAACAAGCTGATGGCGCTCTTTATCAAGCCAAAAATTCAGGAAGAAATCGCTGTATTTGTGCATAGTTGTATTTGAGTAAAATAGTACATCGACTAATTCATTCTTAACCTGTGTAATCTTGAAGTGGTTTGGGTATAAATGTTAAACTTTCTCTTTTGAGCTTCCTACACGGTTAATATTAGCGGTCATGATGTCTGTATTACGTTCTTTTTTTTATTTATTATTAAAACTTCCTCTGCGTTTATTCGTTCGTAGCAAAATAGTGTTAGATGAACAAACGCCCGTTGAAACATCATCACAACCCATTTTTTATGTGGTTAGTCATCAATCTGCCAGTGATTTACTAGCTCTACAAAAAGCGTGTAAACAGCAAAAATTACCGGATCCTCTTGGTAAGGTAAAGATAAACGACAAGTTATTTGAACGTACTATTTGCTTAGCCAAACCAACTTCTATGCTGGGATTAAAGCGCAGCAAAACCCATGCATTACAGCAAGGGTTAGAAATTCTAAATCAGCACCATATTTATAAAAATATAGATGCCCAGCTTATCCCAGTAAATCTTATTTGGGGACGTATACCTACGCAAGAAAAAAACAACGCCAATGTTTCTTCATTACTGGCAGAACAAGCCTCCCCTACTTGGCTGAGAAAATTTTTCATCGTACTCTTTTTAGGTCGTGATAATTTAATACGTTATAGTGAGGCGCTCTCTTTAAGAAACATGTCTGATAACCACGGCAATGACGAAGCAACCGCCCACAAATTACTCCGTGTAGCCCGTTTTCATTTTCACCGCCAAAACATTGCAGCAAAAGGCCCGCGTCTAATTCATCGTCAGCAAATGTTTACCGCATTATTCGCTAACCCGTCAGTAAAACGTATCATTAAAGATGAAGCCAAAAGTAAAAATATCAGCCCCGAAAAAGTAAAAAAACAAGCGCTAGGCATGATGGAAGAAATTGCAGGTGATTATAGCGTTTCTCTAGTGCGCCTAGGTGAGAGAATTTTACGTTGGTTATGGGGCCGTTTGTATAAAGATATTAAAGTGAGTAATTCTCAAGTACTGAGAAAGTTAGCACAAGATGGGCATGAAATTATTTATGTGCCTTGTCACCGTAGCCATATGGATTACTTGCTACTTTCTTATGTAATTATTCAAGAAGGCTTAGTTATGCCGCGCATTGCAGCTGGCATCAACTTAAACTTTTGGCCTGCAGGCGCTATTTTCAGAAAAGGCGGCGCATTCTTTATTCGTAGAAGTTTTGCCGGCAATCGTCTGTATTCAACCATTTTTCGTGAATATTTAGGCTTGCTTTTCGAGCGTGGTTATTCTGTTAAATATTACACTGAAGGTGGTCGTAGTCGCACAGGCAGGTTATTAGCGCCTAAAACGGGCATGTTAGCCATGACCATTCAAAGCCTATTGCGCGGTATCGATCGCCCATTAACATTAGTGCCCGTATATTTAGGTTATGAACATGTTATGGAAGTTGGCACTTATCATAAAGAACTCAGCGGTAGCGAGAAGAAAAACGAGTCTATGTTTGGAGTATTAAAAGCGATAAAAAGTTTGCGAAACTATGGTAATGGTTATGTGAATTTTGGCGAGCCAATTAATATTAACAGCTATTTAGATGAGAAAATTCCAAGTTGGAAAGAAGCTATTGACCCGATTGATCCACAAAAACCTAATTGGTTAACACCCACGATTAACGATATGTCGAATCAAGTAATGACTCGTATTAATCAGTGTGCAGCACTTAATGGTGTCGCTTTAGTCGCTTTAATTTTACATGCTTGTGAAAACAAGGCGCTTGCTAAAGCTGACTTAGAAAAACACTTGGACTTTTTCCTTAATATTCAACGTGAAGCACCTTTTAGTGAACAACTGACTATACCTGAAGAAAGCGGTGCGGAGTTACTTGCTCATGTTATTTCACTTAATAAAGTAACCATTTCCGAAGACAGCTTTGGCACTATTATTTCATTAGATGATTCTGCAAGTTTAGAAATGCGCTATTACCGCAACAATATTTTACACACCTATGTTTTAAGCTCTTTAGTATGTAGGTTGCTGACTCACAACAGTAAAGTTTCACACGAACAGTTAATAACGCAAACCATCGGTTTATTGGCAACATTAAAAGATGATTTGTTTTTATTCCAAACACCCCAGCAAATTACCCTGCAAGTTGAACGAGTGCTAACAGCCTTAGAAAACTGTGGAATGACCAAACAAACTAAAGCACATTTTTGGTCATTAACCGATGATACTCAACTGCTTAACCAAGTTCATTTAATGGCTGAATGTATTGATGAAAGCTTACAAAGATTAGCTATAATCACTTCTTTAGCAACACGATTAGCTCCACTTACAAGGCGCGAACTAGAACAGAAAGTTGTTGCTATCGCCAAACGTTTAGCCGTATTAAACAATATAACTGCGCCTGAATTTATCGATAAAAAGGCGCAAGCTACTTTAATAAATACGCTGCGTGAACAAGGTTATTTGGAGTTAAATGACGAAGGCTTATTAGCGGTATGTACCAGTATGGCTGCGCTTAAATCGTCTGTAACTAGCCTAGTGTCTATTGAAGTTTTACAAAGTATTGCTAGGTAGTTTTTGCATTATTCTAAATAAAAGGTAGTCTTGATTGAAGGTCTACCTTTTATTTAGTGCTGTTATTTAGCGATAGAGGCTAATTCTACCGATACTTGCTCAACGCCTTGCTTAGCAATTCTTTTGCTCAATTCCGCTTTTTTACTGCTTAACAAAGAGATACCTTCTACCACCATATCAAAAGCTTTCCATTCGCCAGTTTTTTTATTCTTTCTCATCTTAAAAACAACATCTATCGTCGGTTTATTCAAATCAACAATTTGCATTTTTATTGCCACAATCTTTTTGCCTTCAACTGATTTTTCAGGCTCAAAAATAACTTCTTGATTTTTATATTGCATTAAAGCCGCGGCATAAGTTCTTGCTAAATAATGGCGCATAGAAGTTGTGAATTGAGCTCGTTGCTCTTTACTTGTCTTCTTTAAATGTTTTCCTAAAATACGGTATGAAGCATATCTATAGTCTATTGATGGCATCAATTCATCTTCAACAATATTTTGCATAAGCGCCGGAAATTTCTTGATTTCTTGCTGATTTGCAGCAATACGACTAAACAGTTTATTGCCAATGCTTTCTAAAACCACGTAGGGTGAAGGCTGCCTTATTTCAGATGACAAAGCCGACATTGAGAATGCTAATAAAAATATCATCATGATATTTGTTATGCGTTGCATTTTATTACTCCTGAAAATTAGTTTAATTCGATCATCCATTATTGATTTAGCAACAACAAACCGACCGCTCGGTATATTCAATAACAGAAGTCTATCACCGACCGATCGGTTTGTAACTATCTTTTTACAAATAAATTTTAAAATTTAGAGTTTTTAGCACTAATCTACTGTTTTAGTGCGCGGATATATATGCAGAGTTCGACAATAACCTGTTGAAATAATTCTTTATTACGAGAGCTTTTACTTAAAGAAGTAGCGCCATGAAAAGTAGCGACAATAAAATACGCTACTTGTGAAAAGATTAAATCAGCGCGCAATTCTCCTTTTACCCGCTCTAAAGATTCAACAATAAGTGTATTGAGCTTCTCTTGCATTGACAAAATTCGTAAACGAAAACCTTCATCAACATTCGCCATTTCTTCACAAAGGTTATTCAACGGACAGCCACAAACAGCTTCACTACAAACCATGGCATCGCACATTGAAGTAAAGAAATCACACAAGCCTTCAATGGGATCATTTTGGCTTAACGCTGGCTGCCAAGTACCTAAAAACATTGGAATATAGTTTTCTTCAAATACTGCGTAGCCCAATTCAAGTTTATTGGTAAAATGATAATACAAAGCACCTTTAGAAATACCACAACGATTAAGTATGGTAGACAAACTCGTTGCTTGAAAACCATGCTGATGAATTTCATCGGCAGCTACAGCAAGAATTTTTTGGCGTGTTTGTTCAGCATCACTCATGATTACAACTCTTAATATTTACAACATTCAACCTGCAAATAATAACAGACCGATTGGTCTGTTGCAACAAAGGTTCTAGATTTACACCCTGTACTTATAACTACACAATATTTGAAATTATCAATCAAGGGATGGGTTGATACTAAAACAAAAGGCTACTATTAGTACATTAGAAAATTTAAGAGTTTGGGGAATAACTATGACGAATACTTCTCTGAAAAGGATAATATTATGTCCATAATTTCATCAGTCATTTTTTCCGGTTCAATTATCTCTGGTGTAAATGAAGCTCTGAATAAAGTAATTGCAGGTGTAAGGTCCGTGAGCAAGTCAAGTTGAGGGTGGTCGTCTCCTATAATTCGTGCAATGGCAGATCTAAAGTGATTCACACTAAAGCCTTCCTTTACTGCCTGCTCAATACCTTCATCTGCACGCATAGCAGCAATCAAGCCAGGTACAAGATCTGGCTTTTCAAAAGTGTTGCTACATTTAAACTTAACCAACACTCTTAAGTCTGCGACGGGATCATCCGTCAGCTCAACTTCTGTCTTAGGCATTATTTTAATTGCTTCCGCAATTAATATTTCTTTTTTGGGCCACCGTCGATAAATAGCCCCCGTACCTGAGCCGGCACGAACAGCTACATCTTGAACTTTGAATTTATCAAAACCAACCTCAAGTAATAGACCTATGGCTGCTTGTAGAATTGATTCAGTTCGACTTTCATCACGCTTTCGTCCTCTAATTTTATTAGGACTTTCAGATATATTTTCTTTCATAACGGCAATTCTAACAGAAATAAAATAAGGCGAAACCCTAATTATAGAAATATATATTTCCGGAAAGCTTGATTTCCGTTTATATATCTTTCATAATCTGCTCACTTAAACAGTTCAACAAGAAGAAACTTTATGACTTTACAATTAATATTTAAATCAAAACTTAAATTAGAATTTGCCTTCGGCAAGGTAACTCAGGGCAAAGAAATGCAACTATATGGTGAATACTTCCCTGCAATAACACCTTTAATTGCGGATTATGCAAGCCAGCAAGTTGGTACTTTTTCCGTTATATCTTCGAATAGTCAAGGTATTGCGTCAGAGATGGGAGCATTTACCCAGTGGTCATCATTAGAAAGCTATCAGGGCTTCTACAGCGATCCAAGATTTATTAAAGTAAAACCTTTGCGTGATGACTCACTTGATTTGTTATCAGATGGCCACTTTTTTAAGTCACAGGATAAAGTAATCGAGATAAATACTGATACTGACTATGCAATCGTGATCTCAACAGATGAATCCACTGACATAAAATCTCTTCTTACATTGCCGTTAGAAAGTGAAAGCCCTCAGCAAACCTATTCGGGTAAATCATTGACTCTCGCTCTTTGGAATGAAAATACAGATAAACTATTGCAAACTGCAGAGACAGAAGTATTTCGAATTCGATTTAACAAACCTACTCAATAAAAATATCGACTCATCAAAATAATGTGTAACAGTATCTACTTTGCAGCATGCTTATTCTTGAATTTAGTGGAAAGTACAAACGTTCAAAAAACATCAACCAGTTGGTTTATGGCGAGAAACTCGCAAAACTAAAAATAGTTATCAGAAAAGAGCTATGAACATGAAAAAATCAGAATTTAAACAAACAATTAATGCATCAAAAGAAAAAGTATGGGAGATACTGTTTAATCAATATGGGGATATTCATATACACAATCCAACAATGAAATCATCTAACTATATGCACAATGCCGTAAAAGGAGGGTTAAGCTGTGTAAGGCATTGCAAGTTTGATGACAAATTATATGTAGAAGAAAAAATAGCAGAGATAAGTAAAAATGATAGCTTTACTGTGGTCGTTACTAAACACAACCTACCATTTGTAAAAGAAATGTCTGCTAACTATGAGCTAACTTCCATTGGGAATGAAGCAACAGAGGTAAAAATGGCTTCTTTTGTCTCAACTTCTCCAGGTTTTATGGTATACCTGATGAAAGGTCAAATGGGTAAATCACTGGTCAAACACCTTTTTGGTTTAAAATATTACATAGAAACAGGGAATACTGTTGATAAGCATCATTACTCTGAAATTTATAGTAATTATAAATAACTCAGGCATGTAACTTACTTCGCAACCAATAAATTTACAACGGATAAGATACTGTCATCAATTGAAATAAAATGTACATTACACGGCATTACAATCGAGGTGAAGTTAACCAATATTTCTACTTTCTAAATATTTAATACTTAATATGCTGTTCATTTGTTGTATTGGTTTATTAGAAAGTGAAACTATCTTGCTAGATTTGGCAGTTATAGGCTTCTGGCAATGAGTGTCAAAATTAGATTTTGTTTTGACATATAATAAGGAAATTATTCCTAGTCGACGTTTATAGTCATTAACTTGATGTTTGAGTAATATGCATGAGGACTCAGTGTATTGCTCCGCTGCTTGTACGGGCAGTGCAGCCACTAATAAACTAATAAACATCCATTTCATTGTGTTTTCCTAAAATGTAAATATCGGCGACTATAACTACTTAACTTCAACTATGGATAAGAATTGAGGTTAGGTAGACAGTTCCCTTCCATAGTTTCCCTCTGTTTAAGCAAGCTCCTGATCGGCTTTTGTTACCAATTTCTGATACCAAAATGATGCAGCCAAAATGAAAACACCTATACCCATAAATAAAATCACTTTTTGCCAAAGTTGCGCATTAGCAGCATCTACCAGTGCTAATTTAGTGATACCCAACAGAATCAAACCAAAACTGTATTTAACAGTAAAAATACGTCTGTCTTTCATAAATAAAATGAGTGCTCCATGAACAGCTAACGAAGGAGCAATCAACAGATCTAACCGATACTCCACCAATGAAGCGAAAAGTGTGACATAAGTTATAGCCGCGATAGAATGAAGAAATAAGTCACCATTTAGACCTAATGAAGTACCTAATCGCGTATTTATAAATATAACTTTCTTTTGATAAATGGCACCAATTAAGAATATAACTGGCATACTCACGTACACTGCATTAGAAGAAGTTAACCACCAAGCAGCAATAATTAATACACCATTAATAAATATAATAAAAACTTCATTTCTTTTAAAGTGATCAGAAAGGTTAAGCACTCCCAAATATGTAACCCAAAAGACCGAAGTTGCTACAAGCCCTATCAATAAACTATCGCTTTGAAATCCAATAATACTTGGAATTAAAAAACCTAGAGATATAACTCCCCAGCTACAGATAAATTGGCAAAGTTCAGAATTAAAAATCTTTTTATCATAGTAGAAGGCAGCACCATAGAAAACCATCAACCCAGTTAACGCGGTAAGGCTGTATGTAAGCTTTAATTGCCCCAACAGTACAATGAAAGCAAGGCTGACTAATACAGTAAGCAGTTTTGTTTCTTTAACTAATAATTGATGTTTTATCTTATTGGCAAGAAACAATGCTAATAGAGGTGACAGCCAGAGAACCATTAATGAATTTTCATCCAGCCGACGTATCGTTGAGCCGACCCAGCATATCGGGAGCAACATATAAAATAAAATTCTTACAGATTCTGCAATGTTTTTTATTGCGCTGTCTGGTTGATATTTTCGATAAAATGCCGACCACAGCCACAGCTGTAAAAAAGCAGAGATTACAGCAAGCTTGGCGAATAATGGCAGCATCATAAAACGATAACTATCAACCATTAACACACCACTATAGGCATAATATAAAGGCACCAATATTAATGTTGCGGTAAAGATTTCAATTGATATTTGTTTACATTGCTTAGCTCTAAATAACCAAGCCAACTGTAATAATATGACTATCCCTCCAGTCCAATTACCTATCCATATATTTAAGCTAGCGATAAGCAAAATAGATAACCAAACAGCTTCTAGCAACTGTAATAAAGGCTTAATTTTGTTCTGTGTCAGTTCATCAAAAACGTCTGAATGATTCAATAGCCGTTGCCAGATAGCAATGACGGCAACAATCATAATTGATAACACCCAACCATCGATTGTTCTTAACGCTGGTAATGGAAAATAAAGAGCTAGTGCTGACCAAGAATATATCAGTGCAAGTGCAGTTAAAACCTGTCCTTGATTGATCACCGAAGTCATTTCATACCTTCGACCAATATAAAGTAATAGTACTCCTTCAATAGCCCATGCAATTCCCCAATAAGCATCACTAATTGCACTAACAACGGCTAAGACAGTCCACAATGCTGATAGTAAAATAAGAAAATGAGTTAGGTTGTGTCTGATTTTATAAAAGAGAATACTAACACCAACTGCAACAGCGGCATTCAGTGCAAAACTTAGACTTATCTGGGTTGAAAATAGATTGCTCGCTTGAAAGAAAAATAAGACAGTAGAGCCGACTAGCGCGGCTAATAAGACTAGAATTTTTTGATTAGACTCTTTGATGCTAAATAGAGTGATTGCTATGTAAGCAAAAAATAACAAATAAAATAAGTCTACTAGCCAAGCAGAAACAGCCACTGTTTCGAATCCAATTGTCCACTCTAACGCAACTATACAAAAAGCTAAGCTTAAATGAGCAAGCCACAGTTCGCTTCTTCTATAAGCTAATATCAGGCTACTAGTGGTGACAAAGGCCAAAGACAATAAATAATAAAAAGGCTCAATTTGTATGGTATTCGACAGAATAGGCATGGTGGCAATACCTATAATCCCCAAACCAGCAACAATTTTAGTTTCCAACCATAGGGCTAATACGTGACAAATCAGCGCAATCAACAAGTATAAAAATAACACGGCAACATTAGAAATTATTCCGTAGACACTACCGGTAAAGTATATCGTGCTATACGACAACAATATGCCTAAAGTAACAATTGCTGTGGCAAACTCTCCAAATCGTGTTTTGATTTTTAAAGCAATCCCAACTCCCATAACGAGTATTGCCGCAATACACATCAATAATGATTTGGAGCCAGCACCAAGTTGATCAATCAGTAATTGCATCAAATAGCCAAAGCCAGCTAAAGTTAAGCCTATTCCAACAATTGTTAGAATGAAAATACCAAGCATGCCACGCTCTTTATATGATTGGTATATTTTAGTAACAGGAGAAAGCCAGTCAAAGAAAGAAGATAGAATGGCTTGAAAAAAGAGTGTTATAATTGACGGTTCAGAAGGCGTTGATGAATCCCATTCATTTCTAGATGCTAGGTATTCATCTGAAGTAATAGTTGTAGCAATAGATAAAGCTTCTTCAGGGGTTTGATCTTGTTTTACATATGCCGAGTATTCTTCAACTTGATTGATATTTTGTTCTTGATACTCTGCTTGCGTTCTTCCCTGTGCAATCAAGTTATTCAAACGATTTTCAACGGCACCAACTCGTTTACTGAATTGAAGTTTAAGAAGCGCCAACTCTGATTTTAATGCTTTAACTTCTTCATTCATTATTACATCCTGTAATTTTTATTAAACAACAATATATTGTATTTTTTAGTTATTTATAGAATATTCTTTGGAACAACCCTTCTTAGCTTAATCTCAAGTTGTCTTAATATACTTTCTTCACCATCAGGGTTCCATCCAAGGGTTGTTTGCCAAGCACTTTCAGGCTGTATTTCTTCTAGAATGCAAGCAGAATCATGCTTTTTTTGAATTTAATAATGGCACATATTATTCAATAATTATATGATAATTTAAGTAAATTCAATACATAATAAATGTTCGTATTAATAGCGCTAAGGAAACTTTACTAAATATATAAAGATAAATTTGGTGAAGAGTCATACTGAATAATAACAATCTATAACAAGGAATAATTATGAGAGGCGCAGGCGGTACTTCAGGTGGTTTAGGAAGTTTTTTTATTGGCCTTATAATGATGTGCGGTGGATTTTACATGCTGCTCAACGCTATAATTGTCACTTCAAGTTTTGGTATGGGAATGCGCCTGTATGGCTTTTCTGCTATGGGTGGAAACTATAATATAACTAGCGGTATGGTGATGATACCTTTTATGTTTGGTGTTGGCCTTATTTTTTACAACGGTAAAAATATCTTGGGCTGGGTATTGTCAATAGGATCCATCACTGGCCTAATTTTTGGTGTTATATCCTCAATCCGTTTTTCGTTCAAAACCATGACATCCTTTGATTTGATAGTTATATTGGTTTTGGCGATGGGTGGTTTAGGACTATTCCTTCGCTCATTGAAGACGCTAGATGAAAGGTTACCAGATCAATAGTTTTTGAAGATGGCAAATTAGTTAAAATCAGAGAAACTATATAACCAAATTTAGTCGTTTTTATTGATACATAGCTTACTGTAATAAACCAGCTAGCTATGTACCATCACTCTTTCAATAGATAAATGCGCAATAAAACAAATGGTTAACTACGATACAATACAATCAACCTCTGTTTCTACTAACCATTGTTTATCTATAAATCGACTTACCTCAACAAAAGTACAAGCAGGCTTAATTGTTGAAAATAACTCACCATGAGCTTTTGCAGCCTCTTCCCACCGAGATATGTCCGTGAGCATGATTCTGGTTCTGATAACATCTTCACTATTACCACCAGCCTCTTCTATAGCTGAAATAGAGAGTTCAAGACAATACTTTGTTTGATTATATACATCGCCGATATGAACTGTTTTCCCTTGATTTATCGGCGCTGTTCCAGAAACGGAAATAGAATTACCAACTCGACAAGCGCGAGAAAAACCAATTGGCTCTTCTAGGTGAGAGCCTGAACTAATATTTTTTCTCATAATAGCCTTAGTAATTATAGTGCCCAAGTAAGGGGCGAATGACAGTTGGCTAAATTGTAGAAGATCGAAAACAACCAACCATTTTTCATTCTTACTTATTAGTTTGTTTTTACCACTAATTTAGATCAACAGCGTATTTTTTTAATACCTCCATTGGTACAATCTCTAACACTTTAATGTGAGTCCTTTTGAGATAAACCCTTGGTGCCATATTACTTTCCAAAGCCTCTAGCCAACGTGAGGCACATAAACACCAACCATCACCTGCCTTTAACCCCTTAAAACCAAACTCAGGAATCGGAGTAGATAAATCATTACCTCTAAACCTTGAGTATTCCAAAAACTCTTTTGATACATTAATACAGACAGTATGCGAACCAACATCAGCTGTACTGGTATTACATTTACCGTCACGGTAAAAACCAGTGAGTGGGTTTTCACAACATGATTCTAATTTTTCACCAAACACATTAATAGATTGATCCATTTCCATAGAGTAATACCTTTGATTAGCCACTAGCATGAAAACTAATATATTCCACTACGATTCAACTGTCTAACTCTTTGGAGAAGCGACGGAATATAACGTCACCTTTAGCGGATAAATATTAAATGGTGTGAAAATAATCGACTATATTTTGTCTATTTTAGGCCTTAGTATGGAGTAATGATTTTTGACCATATATGCCTAAGTCATATTTAGAAAACGCTTTAAATACAGATAACACTATTCTTCTAATATTTTAAAAGTAGCGCCCCACATATTGCAAATAATTTCTAGCTCTTCAATAGTGGCTTCTTTCGAATTATCAGTTAGGTTTAAATATAAACTTAACCCTTTATCAATGACGTTATCAAAGTAAGGTATTCCATATAAACGCGAAAAAAAGATATTTTCATCTACAACACACCTAAATACTGGCGCAGATATTTCTATGAGCATCTATGAACCTATTCATTTTATACCGCTTAAGCGGACAAAAATTGTTGCCTAAACTTAGTGAGCGAATTGAACAAAAATCCAACTGCATTTTAATGTGCTTGTTAGGATTTTTGAATAACAACCTTTTTTAAAACAAAAAATATTATAACCAGGTATGCAATTGTAGCTATATGTTTGAAAACCACCTTAAATGGAGCTTCTGCTTGGTATGCGAGAATACCATCCGTAACGGGCATAACAACACCAAATAAAGCACACCACATTAAAATTGAATAATTTCTAGAATATAAAAGAAAACCAAGAATCAAAGTAATAAAAATAGTGCGTGAACCATATATATTTACCCAGTCAGCATCCATTGGTGAAAATAACTCTGTTCCTCTAACATTGGAAAAAGCTGACGGGTCAATGTACGCAAATGCGCCATAAAAGCCCTGTAACACTATCATGAGTAAAACCAAGACAAAGCCAGCATATTCTAATTTTGATTTTTTATTATTATTCATGTGCACCTAAGTATTGAGAAACCGAACACCCTATTAAGGAACGAAAATTTTTTGCAGATGTTAGAAAACATATCATAGAGTTAAAAGGAGAGGGGCTTAAATATGTAACAAAACCTAACGACCACTTAAGCGGACAAAATTACCTGCCATAACAGGGAAGCTACAGAATTCGATTTGATTACTTGGTATATTTTTACTACTTCACCAATGCTGATTTTACGATAGCAAAACCAATAAGCCCCAATAATGCACCCGTAACTTTATCAATGTAATAGGCTGCTTTGGTAAACTTGCTTGGTATCGTACGTGTTGAAGAAGGAAAACATCAAGAGTCTGTTGTTCACTCGCTTGCCTTAAGCTTAAGTGGACTGCCCTTATCAAAAATCACCATCCATACGCCAGGCTCTACCTGTCGCCAAATAGAGTTGAAACGAGCAATACGAGCACCATCAGGGCCATAGACGAGACCGGTACTTAGTGCCAAATTTCCGGACTTCACCACTTCCACTTGATCCGGCTCCCAAGAAAATGGTGCATTGAGATCATTGAAATACCGCGCCCACCAAGCAAGCACTTTACTCTTACCACGCAACGGTTCCGGTCCAGTAAAGAAAACCGCTTCTTGATCGATGAAATTTCCAAATGCCGCGAAATCACGATCCCGCATAGTTGTAGCAAACGCTTTTTCGGCCAAAAATACCTGCTGTTGTGCAGTTAACTCACTCGGTGGCGAAGTTATGACAGTACAGCTTGTAATGAATATTACTCCGACGAGCGAAAGTAGTGATTTAAGTTTCATCGCAACCCTCCTATTATTACTATTACTCATAATGTCTAACGAATGATATGGACTCTCCTTACCAAACGGCATTTATGTACCATATTGAAAGGTATTAAAACATTCGATTAAAGCAGTTGGCATTGATTTAGCCCGTTAGTATTAGTATTCACCGTGCTGACCAACATAGCAAGAGTAAAGTATGGCGTACTCCTCTGGTTTCGTTCAATTTACTGTTAGCCCACAAGCCGAAGTAATGAAATTAAACTTTCTGTTCATCAATGCAACATTCATCTTGAAAAAAAGCAATAACAGACAGTAATTTTTCATATTCAACAACACAGTAAAGCGTACGCCCTTCACGGCGCTGTTTGATTAGACCAGCAGAAACTAAGCCAGAGATATGGTGTGATAATGTTGAGCCAGGAACATTTAGCTCTTCTTGTACTACGCCAACAGCAAGCCCCTGCTCGCCTGACTTAACTAAACGTTTAAAAATTGCCAACCGAGTTGGGTGGCCTAATTCTTTTAAAGCTTTGGCGATAACTTCTATTTCCATAACATTCCCTCTAAATTGGCTTATCTCTCTATTATTCGATATTACTAGAAATATATTGACAAGAATACTTCTTTCCTTATAATTCGAAATATCTAGAAATATGGAATAGATTGATTATGACTATTACACAACAAATGGTATTTGATACTTTAAACATGTTTGCTTTTTTAGCTGTAGAGTTAACTGTGCTCTTTTTATTTATTAGCTATATTGTCGGCGTTCTGCAGGAATACATTCCACCCAATAAAATTCAAAGTATTTTAAGCAGTAAAAATGGTAAGGGTTATATTGTTGCCGGATTTCTAGGTGCCATAACTCCCTTTTGCTCTTGTTCAACCATCCCATTTTTAAAAGGACTTCTTAGAGCAAAAGCTGGCTTTGGCACTATGATGGTGTTTTTATTTGCTAGCCCGTTAATAAATCCAATAATCATAGGCTTATTTGCTGTTACCTTTGGTTTGAAAGTTACCCTATTTTATTTTGCTATTGCAATGGGGGTTTCAATTTCTGCCGGTTACTTATTAGAAAAACTTGGCTTTGAAAAATATATTAAACCTGAAGCGTATATTTCCCCAGAAAAAAGGCCTTGTGCAAGTGGCTGTGGTGAAGGCACTAAAGATATTGGCAAGTGGGCTAGAATATGGAATAGCACCTGGGCTGATTTTAAAAAAGTATTACCTTATCTAATTGGCGGCATCGCTCTTGGCTCAATGATTTATGGCTTTATGCCAACAGAATTTGTTGCCAGCGTCGCCAATGAAAATAACCCATTTGCAGTTCCTATTGCGGCAGTAATTGGTATACCTCTCTATATTAGAGCGGAAGCTGTTATTCCTTTAAGCGCTGCACTAGCTGCAAAAGGAATGGGGCTTGGCGCAGTTATGGCATTAATAATTGGTAGTGCAGGCGCCAGTTTAACGGAAGTAGTATTACTTAAGTCGATTTTTGAAAACAAAATGATCATTGCTTTTTTAACGGTAATATTATCAATGGCAATAAGCGCTGGTTACTCGTATTCGCATTTTTTCTAATCTAATTTAAAGTGAATAACAAATTACTTGCAATTAATTAGACGATCGGTCTATTATATAAAAATGAATTTACCTGTAACGAAACCACGTCGTGGTAGACCGCCAAAAGTATCTCGTGAAAACCATGATACAAAAGCTGAATTAATTCGCAGCGGCCTTGAGCAACTAACTGAAAGCGGCTTTGCTTCATCAGGAATTGATCAGATCTTGAAAAAGGTAAAAGTCCCCAAAGGTTCTTTTTATCATTACTTCGCCAGTAAAGAAGCATTTGGTCAGGCTGTTATTGAAAATTATGCTCATTATTTTGCGCAAAAATTAGACGCGTGTTTATTAGATGAATCGTATTCTCCTTTAACACGCATCAGTAATTTTGTTGAAAGTGCCAAGCTTGGCATGGTCCGCCATCAATTTAAACGAGGATGCTTAGTGGGCAACCTTGGGCAAGAAGTAGATCTACTGCCCGAAAGCTTTAGACAACAACTAATTGACATATTCCATTGCTGGCAGAAGCGTTTAGCAAACTGCCTTGAAGAGGCGCAAATACAAAAAGAAATTTCAGACACTGCCAATTGTGAGCTTCTAGCCGAATACTTTTGGATTGGCTGGGAGGGAGCAGTTAGCCGAGCAAAGCTAGTACAAGATACCAAACCATTAGAGAATTACTTTATTCATTTTATCGCGGCTTTGCCTAGATAAATTTTTTTTACCATTTATAGACGATCAGTCTAAATTAGGAGAACACCATGTTTCAAGGCATTTTAATCGAAAAAGATGACCAAGGTTACCGAGCATCTATCAAAAATATTGACGAAAGCTTATTACCTGAAGGTGATGTTACCGTTAACGTTTCTCATAGCACCATTAATTATAAAGATGCTTTAGCGATTACCGGCAAAGGCCCTGTGGTAAGAAAATTCCCTATGGTTCCGGGTATTGATTTAGTCGGTACGGTTGAACACAGTGATAGCGGCAAATTTAATGTCGGTGATGCAGTTCTGCTCAATGGCTTTGGTGTAGGTGAAACTCACTGTGGCGGTTTAGCTCAAAAAGCGCGTTTAAAAAGTGAATGGTTAATTCCACTACCTAAAGCCTTTTCACCACGCCAAGCGATGGCTATTGGTACCGCAGGTTATACCGCGATGCTTTGTGTGATTGCACTTGAAAAAAATGGTGTTACTCCAGATAAAGGTGACATTTTAGTCACTGGCGCTAACGGCGGTGTAGGTAGTTTTTCAATCGCGATTTTGGCGAAACTTGGTTATAAAGTAGTTGCTTCAACAGGTAGGGTTGATCAAGCAGAATATCTAACAAAATTGGGTGCCTCAGAAATAATTGATCGCGATACGTTGTCAGAGCCTGGTCGCCCGTTAGGGAAAGAACGTTGGGCAGGCGCAATCGATTCTGCGGGAAGTCATACATTAGCGAATGTTTGTGCTGGCATAAAATACGGTGGTGTCGTTGCTGCTTGTGGTTTAGCGCAAGGCATGGATTTACCCGCTTCGGTAGCGCCATTTATTTTGCGCGGTGTCACTTTAGCCGGTATTGATAGCGTAATGCGTCCACTTGAAGATAGGCTTGAAGCATGGCAACGCCTTGCCGACATCTTAGACCCTGAAGTATTTGAGGATATTTCTACCGACATCAGTTTGAGCGAGGTTGTTGTAACGGCTGAAGACTTACTCGCAGGTAAAGTTCGTGGTCGGGTGGTCGTTGATATCAACAAATAAGATCTATAATCTTTCGTAGCTGCTCAAAGTTAAACTTGATCAGCTACATAAAGTCTTCTAAAAACCATGCTGCGAATTCATGCCTACCTTCAACATTCGCTTTACTGTAAATAACAGAGGCTTGTTGACGCACAGTTTTTTCTTTTGTATTTCTTACGCCACTAATTTCTTTAAAACTTAATCCTTTTAGCAATAACATCGCAACGTCTTGTTCACTTGGAGTAAGCGACCATTGTTCGAATTGGCTATGAATAACTGCACTGTATTCATGACGAGCATTTTTCATCTCATCAGAAATATTTCTAAATTTATCATCTGAAGTTAATAGCGCTTGTTTTAGTCTCGATATATCTGACGTTCTAGCCCGTATATCTTTAATTAAAAATAACGCACCAATTCCCGACATTATAGCAATGAGGCTTTCAAAGAATATGTGCCAGCCTGGAACCCCTAAAGAAATATCAGTAAGTACGTCAAAAAAATTTAAACTCATAATAACGAGCAAAATTATCGCTATGAATTTATCTCTCATAAATCCCTCATTATCAAAAAGTTATAAAATCAAGAGACAAATGTACCATACTCTGAATTAATTATAAGAAGAATGAAAAACTTACTTATGTCCAATGACTTTGCATAATAAAAAAGTAATACTTACAGCATAAAGTTAAGTTCTAAAATTATAAACGACAAAATGGAGAGGTTTATATGAGTATCAACCGTGAGCAAGTATTTGTATGGAGCCGTAAAATAAGATTATTTCACTGGATAAATGTAATAGCGATAACGTTACTCATTTGTATTGGTTTAATCATTTTAAATGGAAAGTTGTTTGGTGTTAGCACCGATGGAAAAATATTATTAAAAACAATGCATGTAATTGTAGGTTATGTTTTTGCAATTAATTTGATTTTTAGACTTATTATTGGTTTTATCGGCAAAGCGCAAGAGCGATGGAGCAAAACTTTGCCATTTAACAAAGGCTTTAAACAGGAATTAGTTGAGTTTAAGCAGCATAAGAAGTCTGCGTACAAAGGGCATAATCCCGCGGGAAAATTGATGGTTTTTGCTTTATTATCTCTAATGCTCATTCAAATGATTTCAGGTTTGGTTATTGCTGGCACAGACATTTATTATCCTCCTTTTGGAAAATACTTTGCCCAAAGCATTGCAACAGACAAACAAAATGTTGAAGTAATTAAGCCTTATTCAAAAGTTAATGTGGATGAAGTTGCTTATAAAGAAATGCGAGCTATACGAAAACCATTTATCACAGCCCATGTTTATACATTTTACGGTCTTATTTTTCTAATCCCTTTGCACATTATAGGTGTCATCATAGCGGAAAGAAGAGAAAGAACTGCTTTAGTTTCTTCAATGATTACCGGCTATAAATATCTTCCGAAAGATAGTTCGGATAAATAGTTACTATTAAAGATACAAAATCAAAAGCCTCAATGATTTATTGAGGCTTTTTTGATTTATAGTGTCCATTATAATTAAATCCATAAAATAGGAGCCATATTTTGAAAACATATATATTCATCCTTCTTTCCCTAACTACAATGTTGTCATTTAGTGTCAATGCAGATGAACTTAAGCAGTCAGTTCAAAGTGATATTCCACACTTAGAAAAAATTTATCATCATTTACATCAAACACCTGAACTATCAAAATTTGAATTTAATACCGCTAAATTTTTAGCAAACAAATTAAGACAATACGGCTATGAAGTCACTGAAGGACTAGCTAAAACGGGCTTAGTCGCGATATTAAAGAATGGTGATGGCCCCACTGTAATGCTTCGAGCTGATACAGATGCTTTACCGGTATTAGAAGAAACAGGGCTAAGTTACGCAAGTACCGCCACTATGAAAAATGAATCAGGTAAATCTGTACCGGTAATGCATGCTTGTGGCCATGATATGCATATGACGGTATTGCTTGGTACAGCAAAACAGATGGTTAAGTATAAAGATAATTGGCAAGGTACTTTAATGTTGATTGCACAACCAGGTGAAGAAGTAGGATATGGTGCCAAACTGATGTTAGCTGAAGGTTTATTTGAAAAGTTTCCTTTGCCAGATTACAACGTCGCCATGCATGTTTCCGCTGATTTAGCGGCGGGCAAGGTAGGTTATGTAAAAGGTTATGCTATGGCTAATGTTGACTCAGTTGATGTATTAATTAAAGGCATTGGTGGTCATGGTGCCTACCCACACAACACCAAAGATCCTGTTGTGATGGCAGCAGAAATAATATTAAAACTGCAAACAATTGTTAGCCGTGAAATATCACCACTTGAATCTGCGGTAATAACCGTTGGCTCTATCCATGGTGGTACCAAACACAACATCATTGGCAATAAAGTTAAACTGCAGTTAACCGTGCGATCATACTCTGATCAGTCACGAGATTTCTTGCTGAAACGTATTGAGCAAATAAGCCATGGAATAGCAAAAACAGCTGGCATGCCAGATGAACTATTGCCTGAGGTTGTTGTTAAAGAAGAATATACGCCTTCTGTTTATAACCAACCTGAATTTACCCAACAAGTGGTTAATAACCTTAAACAAGCTTTAGGAAATGATAACATTGTATCCGTTGACCCGGTTATGGCAGGAGAAGATTTTTCTCGTTTTGGTCGTACTAAAGAAAAAATACCAAGTACATTATTATGGCTAGGGGCAGTGAATTCAGAAAAGTACAAAGTTGCCAAAGATAATAATGAAGCACTACCAACTCTTCATTCTGGAAAATTTGCTCCCGATGCAATACCTACCATTTTAACAGGTGTAAAAGGCATGACAGCAAATGCTATTAATTTGATGAAAAAGTAATTTTATGTCGCCAAAATCAAGAGAATATTAAATGCTCAGGGAATAGCACAACTAATAACAATACTGCTATCTGTATTAAAATAAAAGGAATTACCCCTTTATAAATGGTAGTAGTTTTTAATGATTTTGGTGCAACCCCTTTTAAGTAAAACAAGCTAAAGCCAAAGGGAGGGGTTAAAAACGAGGTCTGTAAATTCATCGATATTAAAATTGCAAACCAAACTAGGTTAATATCTAACGCTATCGCTACGGGCATCAAAATAGGTACCACTAAAAAGGCAATTTCGATAAAGTCGATAAAGAAACCTAAAACTAAAATCGCTAACATAGCTAAAGCAATAAAAGTCCATTTACCCCCAGATAATTCCATAAAAAAATCTTCAATAAGATACTCACTACCGGAATAACTAAATACCATAGCAAATGCTGTTGCACCAATAAGAACAGCAAAAACCATTGAAGTAACTTTTACTGTTTCTTTTGAGACTTCATGCATTTTAGCAAAAGAAAAACTACCATAAAAAACAGATAAAATGATCGCACCTACAGCACCAATAGCAGAGGATTCGGTAGGTGTAGCGATACCCGC
>Ga0209184_1000891_pt1 | contig 24876 bp, 23 predicted proteins | sample EN8Hudsemesocosm_2_FD_184627 | JGI IMG/M metagenome (GOLD analysis project Ga0209184, IMG submission 184627) | Methane-oxidizing microbial communities from mesocosms in the Hudson Canyon - EN8C Hudson Canyon (SPAdes) (version 2) | ecosystem: Environmental > Aquatic > Marine > Cold seeps | place... | reverse complement strand
GTAAAAGCACTACATCTTAGAGTTTCAGAAAACCCATAGCTTTGGGCCGCAAAGCGATACCTGCTGTCTTCTCTAGAATCTGAGATAAATTAGCTTTACGTAAAGTGCAGTTAATGGAGGCTTCTGAGCAAAAGCACTACCTTTTTGAATGTCGAAATACCCCTAGCTTTGAGCACGAAGCGATCCCTTTCGATACTTCCAGAAATCGCTAAATTCAGAGTAAAAGCATTACCCTTTTGACCTGTTAAAAATAGCATGTTACGGAGTTGAAACCGTCTATTTTCGGAGTAACAATAAACCGTTAGGTCTAAACATGTCGTGGTATGAAAGATAGTGTTGAATCATATTTCCAGTATTTCACGCATACATCAAATGGTGATTGCTCTTCAGTTGAGTTTGAACAGTCAAGAATAAATTTATCTTATCCTGTTTGACAAAGCATATAGAACTCTTGTCTCGAAATAGCCTTTAAATCGTCCATAGTCGTCGCCCCTGTGCCCTAGGTCTCACTCTTTAAATAACTTATGAGAGCAGAAACAAATATATCTATCGTTGATTGTACTATTTAGTATATTGCGATATGAATTTTGTGATTATGCCAGATGTTTTAGCTTTTTCTAGAGCCTCATTAAAGTGAGTGATAAACTTTTTACTGTTTTTTAAATTCTTTGGGACCATCAAATGGTGGCCAATATCTACAAAGGCTTTTTTACTGGCAGTAAATGGATACTTATTTAGGCCTGCTTGCGAAATAACCTGCAGCCCAGTTTCTTTGTTGGTCATGACAAGGTCAACCCTACCGCGCTTTAGCATGCCAAAACAATTTTTCATGTTAGGTGGCCTCTCAATTTTCACAAACTGCTTGTCCACTAATTTTTTTAAATTAAATAAGTTATAACCTATAGGTTTACAAACAATGAGACCTTTAAGGTCTTCCTTACTTTCGTAACTAAAGTTCTTTTTCGTTTGGCTAAAGAATATTTCTTGAAGTTGGTACAAAGGTTTTGAATAATGCCAGACTTCTTGCCTTTCTTTATTTTTACTATAAGCAAAGGTACCAAAATATTTACCTGACAAAGTATTACTATAGCCTCGCTTCCAAGGTAAGAATTCGATTTTTGCCTGGTGGCCCATTTTCTTAATTGTATGTTTTATTATTTTTGTCGCAAGCCCTTGGCTTTCCAACTGAGCCCCTGTAAACGGAGGAAACTCTCCAGTTGCTAAGTGGTAAGTTTCGCCATAACAGCTACTAAGCCATAAAAAAACAAATAGAACTTTAATTATGTACATAACGCCCATTTTAAAAACGCCTATTTTAATAAAATATAGCTTATTTTGAACAAAACCGTTAGCAATTGAACAGAGTACTTTTTGTCGAGATACGCAAGGAGCGCCATCAGTAGATATCTGGTGGTATGCAAGTAAGTAAAAAGCCCTATTTTAAAAAGAGACCCCGCTAGAAAACAAGTATCTTTGTAGTCAAGGTTTGCACTTTTATATGTAGAAATATTCCGAGTTCTTGCCATTTTATTAATCTAAAGAGGGCCACTTTAGGTTGAGCGAACATATACATAAAAATCAACCAATAAAGTCCGCTCCGGCACTTAAGTTGTATAATCCCAATGAGCGCTTTTGAACAGGAGCTAACGGTTTTTCGTGACTGGATTTTGTAGTGCTTTAACTCCTTAGCCTTCATTAGCTGCACTTCACGTAAAGATAATGTCGCTCCGATTTAGTGAAAACAAAAAGTATCGCTTTGATACCCAAAGCTATAGGTTTTCTGAGCTTCTAATTTGTAACGCTTTGGCTATGAAGCCAGGGGTTTATCGTTACTCGAAAGAGTATCGCTTTAACTTCATAGTATGCACTTTGGAAGCAAGAGAAATCATAATAATTAAGCAAATTAGCCCTCCATCCCAATGACTCGAAATGGCATCATTGAAACTTGTTAAGTTCTTATTCTAGGCAAGTCTTCCCAACGAGTAGTATAACTAGGTGATTTGAGGTTACGATTCATTTTCCAGTTTTGGTCTAAGCCTTGGCTTGCAAATACGATCGGGCAATGCCGCTTATTTATCTCATCCATGACAACCATAAGCTCTTTTGATTTTATCGTTTGCGTTGGTGAAAATGCATCTAATTGCTCAGGTTTTTCCGGCACTAATTCTATAAGACCAACGCCAGCACGAGCAAACCTTACCCCTTGACGGTATATCACGCTACTTATCGCATGTCGTGCAACGGATATAATTTGTCGAGAGTCATTAGTTGGCATTGGTAATTTAATAACAACTGAGCGACTGTATGGGTGTTCAACAAAATGTCCCGAAGAAGCAAACACTGTGATCGTTTTTGCTAAGTAATTTTGTTGGCGAAGTTTTACACATGCTCTCGTTGCATACTGACTAACAGATTGTTCAAGCTCGGTGCAGTCAATTATTTTTTGTCCAAATGATCGGGTTGAAAAAATCTGTTTTTTAGGCTCTGGGGCTTGTTCCAAGCCATAACATTCAATACCGTTTAACTCATCAATAGTACGAGCTACATTGACGTTATAGCGTTTTCTCATTTGTCGAGAGTCTTGCTTCATCAAGTCGAAAACTGAATATATCCGATTATCTGAAAGGCGCGTTGTAATACGCTTACCTATCCCCCAAACTTTATTAACGGGGATTTTTTTGAAGACGTCATGCCACCTTTTAATATCATCAATCACACAAACGTATTTACATTTAGCCGAATCCTTAGCAATTCTACTAGCCAGTTTTGCTAAGGTTTTAGTCGGAGCGATCCCAACGCCTACTGGCATACCTGTGTGTTTCATAACGGTCTTTCGTATTAAATGGCCGTATTTTGGAAGATTTATATTCATACCTTTGAGAGATAAAAATCCTTCGTCGATCGAATATATTTCTATATCCGGTGAGAACTGTTCTAGCGTTGTCATTACTCTGCTAGATAGATCACCGTACAACTCATAGTTACTTGAGAATACATGCACTCCATTTTTTTCAAGTAGCGATTTAAGTTTAAAGTATGGTTCTAAATCAGGGATGCCCAGCGCTTTTGCTTCCTTGGATCGGGCGACAATACATCCATCATTGTTAGATAAAATTACGACCGGTAAACCTCTTAGGTCAGGCCTGAATACTTGCTCACAACTTGCAAAAAACGAGTTGCAATCAATTAGTGCGTACACTATTTATGCCTACGTATAGAGGAAATCACAACACCTTCAATGATTAAATCTACTTCGGAATTGATACTTATCGGAGGGTATCTTGGGTTTGCTGAGAGAAGTTGATTTAATCTTAGATTGAGAAATTTACACGTGAGTTCTCCGTCAATTGCAGCGATAACAATGTCGCCGTGTAGGGGGTTAACAGATCGATCGACTATTAGAATATCATCATTAAATATTCCACAACCTGTCATGGAGTCGCCGTTAGCTGTAGCAAGGTATGTAGATGTTGGGTGCTGTATTAACAGTTCATCTAAACTTAGTCCTTTTTGGACGTAATCGTCCGCAGGTGATGGAAAACCAGCGGCTACCTTGGAGCTAAAGAATGGTAACTGTATTTTAGATGTAAGTAATTTGATAAGCATGTTGTACAACCTTTTTTACTGTATGCATACACAGCATTATAGTCGTCACATTACTAATATATCAAATTTATTATTTGCTAGATTTTTTGATGGCACTAAGCATCCCAAATACCCAGAACTGTTTTTTTAATATCAGTAATTGCCTTTCTAGCTATCCGTTTTTCTCGTTCATTAAATTCACGTTTTGGATAATGAGTAGAATCTAACAACTGAACAATTTGCTCCGTTAAGAACCTGCTTTTGGCACCATACACATGTCGATCACCATAACGCTGTTGTTCAGGCACCCAGTACTTCATTGGCTGAATAAGATGAAGTTCATCTTTAGCGCGGGTAATTGCCACATTCAGGAGTCGCCTTTCTTCTTCCAAACTGCGTTTATTCCCTGTGGCATATTCGTTTGGAAAGTTGCCATCAGCAACATTCAAGACGTAAACATTATTCCACTCTTGGCCCTTTGCGCTATGCACGGTTGATAGGATTAGAAAGTCATCATCAATTAGTGGCGGGCCAGAAAGATCACCCGTCGATTGAGGCGGGTCTAAAGTAAGTTCCGTCAAAAAACGTTCTCTCGATGGAAACTGTTGAGAGATCTGCGCCAGTTGTTCTATATCGCCAAAACGAACAAAGTGGTCATCATAATTGATCTCTAATAACTCTTTATAAACCTTAACGGCTTCATTCAATTGTTCCGTCCAAGTAATTTCCTCATGATGAATCTGACTAATTAAATTTATCAAAGCTTGAAATGATTCTTTCGCTGCTTCTGGTACCGGATAATCGATGAGTTTACTGAACTCGTACTGGTTTACGGTTAAGCAGTTAATCACCTTTTCGGCAATTTTAGGCCCGACACTTGGTAATAATTTCAATAGTCTAAACGCTGAAATTTTATGTTTAGGGTTATCAGACCAACGAATAATCGATAACAGGTCTTTTACATGTGCTGCTTCTAGGAATTTGAGACCGCCATGTTTAACAAATGGAATATTACGTCTAGTGAGTTCCAATTCGAGTCGGTCACTGTGAAAACTAGATCGAAATAAAACAGCTTGTTTCTTTAATTCGATACCCCGTTCGCGTGCAGCTAAAACCTGTTCAACAATATATTGAGCTTGCTTCGCATCATCTTCGACTGTGACTAATTTAGGTTTAGTGCCTGACTTTTTATCACTAAATAATTCCACCTTATAGCCTTCTGATCCTTCAGATAACAATACATTTGATAAGTCCAATATACTTTGGTGAGAACGGTAATTCTGCTTGAGCGAAATAACTTTCGCAGGAGGGTTAAACTGATCAGGGAAATTCAGGATATTATCAACGTCGGCAGCTCTGAAACTATAAATAGATTGAGCATCGTCACCGACTACTGTTAAGCCCTCCCCTGTTGGAAAAAAACCCATCAGAATTCCGGCTTGCAATACATTGGTATCTTGATATTCATCCACGAGAATATAGTCAAATTGCTCGCGTACTTGCATCGCAATTTCAGGCACTTGAGCCATGTGATAGCAGTATAAAAGTAGGTCGTCGTAGTCTAAGCAGACCTGCTCCATTTTAGCCTTTGAGTAGGCTGAAAATAGTGATGTAAGTTCTTTATCCCACTCTCTACAATACGGAAAATGGGCGTCAAGAATGTCAACAATAGGCTGTTTACTGTTGACGCAACGGGAGTAGATGTCTAGACACGTTTTCTTTTTTGGAAACCGCTTCTCTGTAGAAGTAAAGTTTAATTCGTGACGGATGACATCGATCATATCTGCACTATCATTTCGATCCATTACGGTAAAATCGCGATCTAGACCAATCGCATGTGCATGCTCTCTTAATAAGCGAGCTGAAATCGAATGAAAGGTCCCCATCCAGTTAATTTTGACAGGTTGATAGTGTTTCTTGTCTTTTCGTAGTTGCTGCTCAACTATTCGATTGGCTCTTGATGATAATTCAGTGGCAGCGCGACGCGCAAAGGTCATTAGTAATATTCGATCTGGTGATGCACCGCGTAAGATGAGATGAGCGGTCTTATGAGCAAGCGTATTCGTCTTACCCGTACCCGCACCGGCTATGATGAGTAACGGAGACTTACTGGAGTTTTTATCGCCCTCCCCGTATTCAACAGCTTTTTGTTGTTCTTTGTTTAGCAGCAATGTATCGAGCATATTTATCACCTACCTCATGAATCATTGCTCAATATAGTTGATTAATTGTTAGCTGTATATAAACACAGCTAATAATTAATTTACGGCCCTTTTCTATCAATTAGATAAATGATTCTAAACTCCCCATGTGGGATCTAATTTTTATATGTTCGGGATATCCTACGTTTGTGACTTTGCGATCCATATTCGATAGGTGGTGCACGACCCTCTTCTGTCCGTCTATCACTTTTTAGACTTTCTATACTGGACGAATGAGCTTGAATACTAATGCATTAATGAAAAATGAATTGTAGCTGGACAATGTAGACAAGCAATAAAGTATCATTCTAGCTTTGTCGGGAACTCGCACTAAGCAGCCTCTTTAGGTTATGGTCAACATGGCCTAATTGTCTTGATTTGGCTTGATAGGAAAGCACTGACTAAGGAGTTAAAGCGATACTGTTTTGACCTTCGCTAAACCCATAACTATGAGTTAAAAGCGTAATCTTTTAGAATGTCAAAACCACTTGAAACCACCCCCAAAGCGATACCTTTTCGAAACCTAGAAATGATTAGCTTCAGAGACTCAAATTCGCACTTTCCAGTCATTAGTGGCTTTAAATTAATAGGCAGGAAAAGACCGTTCAGCGGTCATTTTAAGGTTTATAAACGTTTTTCGGTTTGTTGCAAATTTCAGGGGAGCGACTATATTTCATAGCTATCAGCGCCTGGGTGAATTCATGAAAAATGCAATATTAAGAGTTCTGATAGCAATAGCTTTTTTGTATACAACTTTGGCCTTGGCAGAGAGTTCCCATGCTTATGGTAAGGCTAGATCGGTACTACTATTGAACTCCTATCACCCAGGGTATTTGTGGAGTGATGCCATTCAAAATGAAATACACGAACAGCTAAAAACATCCGGGAAAAATATAGAATTTACCGTTGATTACCTTGATACCAAGCGGAATGTGGGTCTAGAATACTTTAATTCACTCGCTGACTCTCTCGAAATCAAGTATAAATTCTACAAATTTGATGTTGTCATCACCTCTGACAATAACGCATTCACTTTTGCTGTTAAACATCGTGAACGTCTCTTTCCTGGGGTCCCAATAGTATTCTGTGGCTTTAATGATTTTCAATCTACAGCTATCGAGAATATCAGCAATATAACCGGTGTTAAGGAGGCTGTAGAGATCGAGAAAACCATTAAGCTGGCCCTAAGTGTTCATCCCAGTACTCGTAGGCTAATTTTTATATCCTCCACAAAACGTAACACAGACCGTCGCAATCATGAAGTATTAATTAATTCAATCATACCAGTCTACGATGATAATTTTAAAACAGATATTTTGCTGAATAAAACCATTGAAGAGATAGAAGAGATAGTAGCCCAGCTCCCAACGGGCAGCCTGGTTTTCATACTTGCCCACCCAATTATTCACCAGTTAGTTGATTATGTTGCAACTGATGAATATACCCGTCGAGTAGCTGTCGCCAGCAGAGTTCCTTTGTACGTTAACTGGGACACTCACTTAGGCTATGGTGCCATGGGTGGATCAGTTATTACTGGTGAGGATCAAGGTCATGCAGCTGCCGAACTTACACTAAAAATTCTATCAGGAATTCCAGCTGAAGAACTACCAGTAATAGTAACGTCGCCTACATCTGTGATATTCGATCAACGAACAATGATGCGTTTTGGAGTTTCTCAAGAACAAATCCCTTCTTCCAGCGTTATTCTACATAAGCCTGATAGCCTATATGCCCTTTACAAGCGTTACGTATGGATTATTTCTGCGATTATCATTTTATTAATCACCATAATTGTTTTTCTTATAATCATAATTTTATTAAGACGACGGAGGGACAAGTTTGAGCACATGGCAATGCATGATCAGTTAACTGGGCTTTTTAATCGTCATTATTTGCAAGACATGGCCAGACGCAAAATATCTAGTGCTATACGTCACCAGCGGCCATTGAGTTTACTGATGCTGGATATCGATCATTTCAAAATAATTAATGATACCCACGGTCATCCAGCGGGTGATGCCGTATTGCAACAAGTGGCAAAACTATTACAAGCACAAGTCCGCGATGAAGATATAATCATCCGTTTTGGAGGTGAAGAATTTGTGATTTTACTTGATAAATGTGACTTAACTGAAGCTGAATACAAAGCACAACATTTACGGAAAATGGTTGAAACATTAACTCCAAATAAAATATATGTTTCGGCTAGCATAGGTGTAGCCCAATTGAATTCAAATGAGAAAAATTGCTCTGAATTGCTGAAACGAGCCGATCTAGCTGTATACCAAGCTAAAGAGCGAGGCCGTAACTGCGTTGTGGTTGCTAACTAAAGAAACAGGTTTGCCCCCCTGTAAAAAGGGTACTCCTTCAGATAAGCTGACTTCAACTGAGCATAGCAATAGCTAGCTTTATGAGAAAATTGAAGTTACCTAATGGCTGCTACCTAGTTAGTAGCGGTCTAACATAGACCTGGCAAGACCCTAGTATTGTAGACACTTTATAGATTTATAAAAAGGTTCGCTTTTGTACTTTTGTCATCATTTTCCTAACGATCCAAAAGGTAGTGCTTTTGCTCTAGACCTAGTGGTTTTTCGTTACACGAAAGAGTATCGCTTTAACTCCATATCACTCGTTCTATGAGAAATTGAAATCAAGATAATTAGGCCATTTTAACTCTGGTCTTCAGAGGCGGCTTAGTGGCAGAAACGGACGGTATATCAGCTCTATTCCACCAAACCAAGAGGGTCAGCAATGAGTCGTTACCTGCTATCTCAACACTAAATATAGGTAATAAATACAAGCATGACTAAGGCTCACTACAATTAAGTACATAAAAAAGAGCTGAAATTCAAAGACATTTTATTCATAGGCTGGCAATTCGGTAGAAAGGCTACGCACCAGCGCATCAACTGGCTGTGATAACATGACATGAGCCCCAATTTTATAACAATCACCTATAAATCTAACTTGGCTACTTTTCTCTTCATTCAACCTATTATCAAGATCAAGTTCATTAAGTGTTATGTCGCCATATAGAGTTTGAACCCAGTCTTTTAAAACAGACAATAGCTCTTCCTCAGAGCACTCATGACGCTCGAAGCCATTTACCCTCCATAGAGATTCCAAATCTTTCTTTTTGGATGAGTTGCTGTAAGGAAACTGAAGCCGTACTTTTTTAATTTGAGTTTTTAACCGTATTTTGTAAAAGAGTTCACTTACAAAAGCCAGTGAAAAATATAATAGAAAGCTTAATATAATAAATAACTTAAGTGCTATCACAAAAGGAAACAACAACTTTTCATTTTTTGTTTTCACTGAAGTGACTTTTGATTTATCTACGTCAAAAACGTACCTTAGAGGGCTCTTTCTTATTATGTTGGCTGCCGTTAATTTACGGAGTTGAGAAAGTAGTTTCAGTTCTCGATACTGAATAACGCACTTAAAACAGGCCTGCTCTTTTTTGCTTAACATTTTTATTTAACTCACAAAACTATATTTGGCTTTAATAAACATAGTTGACAGCATAGTAGAAAAGTTATCAATTTAGCCAATTTATTTACTGACTTCATTTACCTGTTAATAACTTAATAAGCCTCTTACTTTCTTTTATTAGTTGTTTTAGTTCGAGCATCTCTGCTCTAGTTTCAAGCGAGTAATAACCGTGTTTGTAATTTGCTTGCTGTGATTTTTTTAAACCTTTTTCAGTGCTCGGCCCCTGGCTTAACCCGCCGTGCAATCTACAGCGACCATTCTTTAAATTACCAAAACGTTTACAGGGCTGCCCCGCCCTTGTTCGCGCACCGCATAACGTTAGCGTTGATAAATCAAATGCTACCGTACCATTCTTCAGCCTCGGTTCATGGGGTTCATTATTACTTTTATTTTTCAACCCCACCCCCTCTTGCTTAGTTTGTGATTTCACTACCAACTATCGCCTGCCCACCTGATTCAACAGTCACATGTTCTACAGTTATTTTTTGCGCACCGCCCGAGCGATACTTCTTTAACGCATCCATTTGAGCCGTGAAAGCTCGTGATAATTTCATGGTATTATTTATATATTTCTGTCTAATTTCAGCTGAAACACTACCACAAGAACCCTTCTGTGCGTTGTCCATTGCAAGCTCATGAATTGCCACCATTTGTGATGCAAGCATCCCTTCAATGGAATCTTTCGGCCCAATACCTTCCATTAACTTAGTTGCGTTATTGAAAAGTTTGCAACGATTATCGTCACTCATATCCTTTTTCGTCGAGAAAGAATTCGCTGCTTGCCCAACAAGGTGTATTGCTAGCCCAACATCTTTACTTCCTGTCACTCTCTTGTAATATTCTTTCTGATCCTCATCACTACCATTCAGGCATACTCCATCTTCTGCTTTGACTACAAATTTAAGAGGTTTAATTGTGCTTTTACTTTTATTGCTTAGATCTTTTTTCATATTCTCCCCAAAATTACTCTTTGAATTACCATTATTTTCTTTTGGTTTAATTCTGCTTGTTGAATAATCATTCGTGGCCTTTTCCCGATTATCTTTCGTTGCTACTTTTGCTAAATATGATAGCCGGCTAAATTGCTTCCCGTACGCAACATCATCGCCACGCTTAATTACTTCATAGCAATTTTTGGGAGTATAAGGCTTAACATTCCCCCATGTTTCCCACAGATATTCAATTAACTTAATCAAATGGTGTGGGTGACGGCTTTTGTTTGCATCAACAATAACAGCTAGATGATAATGCTGAGCTGCACTAGACTGCTGCTCTCTACACCATATATAACCAATTCGCTTATACCCTTTAGCTGTCATTCTCTTTCTCAAGCGACGAATAAAATCTGACATTGGCTTATTATCAGATGTACCTACATAAAGTCGTAGATCCATCCTCAATACCATCACTTGGCAATGATAAGAAAGCATCGCATCTAATTGCTCCACCGTTTTTTCCAACAAGGGTAAATAATGACCTAAACCCTTCTTACTATTCGGTAAAGTTAGAGCGTGGTTATTTATCAAGACTACTGGTGCTGAGACCACCTTCTTCACTTACAACCTCCGTAACAATCTAATCTTTGTATTACGTATGAGTAGATTGTTACGGAGGTTGCTAATAGTCTTGTTATAGATATGATGAATTACAGAGGACAATAAGAGCAGATTTTTTAGCTGGAACAGCCAAAAATCAGGTGTACAGCAAAAAAACATAAGGTTATTTTCGGGGTACAATTTCAGAAGAATTATTCGATTTTTTTTCATCAAAATAGCGCCCCTTCAACCTCCCCCTTACGAAGAATTTCTTTCAACTGAACACTTACAAATTTAACTTCCCCGATTTCTTCTATATCATGAGACGATTCAAGAACCTCTTTATTTATCTTACTCTCATGCCCTGCAGGGTCCTCTAACAGATAAATTTTTTCAGACAATACAGATACTTCTACTATAGAGTTGCTCACTAGACTTCCCCTTTTTCTGAGGAAGTATTTGCTTGCTCTTCAAATTGAGACAGCCATGTTTCTAACGTACTTTGACGATAAAAAACACTCCGCCCTCTTTTAATGAATGCAGGCGCTTTAACACCACAAAGAATACCCGTATGCCGAGAAAGTTTAAGTGTAGATGCAGCAACCAATAGAAAAAATGCAGCTTCTGGTGTTTTAAACTCGATTTGAGAATACTTCATAATTTTCCCCCCCAAACATTATAGTTTTGGGATTTACGCATAATATATATACGAAATAGTTAAGAAAAAACCGAAAGAAGAATTATTAAGCAGACAACGTATATAAAACGAATTTTCTAGAGATAAAGCACTCGAACACATGCAAATATATCTTAAATTCAAATATATAAATCTGAGTAAAAATCTTATATTTTAGAGGGCTTCAACCAGAACAGCGAAGCCTTTTGTGGCAACACAGGACAAGTTTGACCCTTTTTTCGGTCCAACATTACGAGATCCTGTGGTAGTAATCCTATATCAGTAACGTCTCTTCGATTTTTGACGCTACATTAGTTATTAACTACGTGCTTAAAGTAAATAACGGGTGAATTATAAATATAAACAAACTGGTTAATCAAGGTTTTTTTAAAAAAATTAATAAAGACAAGAGTTCTAGAATAAAGCAACCAATGAACTTGCTACCTATTTGCTACCTAGAAATAATAATGGGGTACAATAAAAAAGTAGATGCAAGCTAACTAATTGAATTTAAAAGAGGAATTGGTAGGACCAGGCGAATTCGAATCGCCGACCCCTACCATGTCAAGGTAGTGCTCTAACCAACTGAGCTATGGTCCTATTTCAATGCAAATACTAGAGGATCTGCAAGAAGGCGCGTAATTTATCAAACAATTCCGCGCCTTGCAATATTTATCTTAGTTTAGACTTTATAAAAATCTCGATACCATTCTACGAAGTTGGCAACACCCTGTTCAATTGAAGTACTTGGCTTGTAATCAACATCTTTTATCAGTGCATCAACATCTGCGTAAGTTGCTGGAACATCACCTGCCTGCAGAGGAAGCATGTTCATTTCTGCTTTTTTACCGACACATTCTTCGATTATTTCGATGTAACGCATCAGCTCACATGGTTTGTTACTACCAATATTGTAGATCTTATATGGCGCTTTACTGGTTGCTGAGTCAGGGTTCATACCCGTCCAATCTGGATTTGGCTCTGCAACGTTATCAAGCGTACGAATAACACCTTCAACAATATCGTCAATATAGGTGAAGTCACGCTTATGTTTGCCATAGTTAAATACATCGATAGGCTTACCTTCGATAATATTTTTGGTGAACATAAACAAGGCCATGTCTGGACGACCCCAAGGACCATACACAGTAAAGAAACGCAGCCCTGTTGTAGGTAGGTCAAACAAATGACTATAGGTATGCGCCATGAGTTCATTTGCTTTTTTCGTGGCTGCATAAAGGCTAACAGGGTGATCTACGTTGTCATGCACTGAAAATGGCATAGACTCGTTTGCACCATACACAGAACTACTCGATGCATAGACCAAGTGCTCAACTTTATTATGACGACAGCCTTCTAAAATATTGGTAAACCCGACGATATTTGCATCGATATAAGCTTGTGGGTTTTCTAATGAATAGCGTACACCTGCTTGAGCAGCTAAATTAACAACTTTCTGCGGCTTATAGGTGGTAAAAGCATCGTCAATTGCGGCTTTGTCTTCAAGCGAGATACGAACTTCAGTAAAATTATCGTACTTTTTAAGCCTTGCTAAGCGCGCTTCTTTTAATGCAGGGTCATAGTAGTCGTTAACATTATCGACACCAATTACTTCATCACCACGCTCTAACAATCTGATTGAAAGCGTTGATCCAATAAAACCTGCTGTTCCTGTTACTAATATTCGCACTTACTACTCCATTTATTGTGAACTTCGCGATCAAGCAGCCATAGACGGTAATATAGCACGTTATTGTGTTGGGGTTCGCTAAGCTCACCCCAACCTACTTAGTAAAACTTGATATTTATATCAATAATTAAAAATCTATACCGGTACTTAAGTATGCCCCGCCAAAGGTTACATCAAAGTCTACATTATCAACATCATCAACCTTAAGGCCTAGCTGACGATACCCTAGCTCAATAAATGCTAAGCCGAAACCCTGCCTAAAACGAACTTTGCCGTCATAAATTGAATCACCTGAGTATGAGATCGCACTAACTTCAGCACCAAAAGATAGATCAGTTAATGGTAATTCAAACTCTGCCGATACATATGCCAAGGGTATAATTTCTTCTATATCGGTCGTACTTGTGACAGTCTGACCTACAATTTCTAACTGACCATCAAACGACTTAACATCGATACCCACATCTAAAGACACCCAATTATCTAATATTTCATAATATAAAATTAAATCAATATGAGATAAATTTAGGTTTGTCGCAACATCACCAGTTACACCATCAAATTGTGTTGATATCGTTCCATCTTCATCTTGGTCAATATCGGTATATTTTAAACGAGCATTCGGTATAAACGGTATAGGGTGCTCTAAAGTAAAGGCCACCTCAAAATTAGAGTCTTCACTGAAATTCAAATCATCTTCTGCATCAATCGTAGCAGGACCAAATGTGGCATCACCCGCTACACCAGCATGCCAGTATGCTGCTTCGATACTGCCACCAATAAAATCAGCATGAGCGCCAACACTGGTTAATAACGCTATTGGTGCTAGAAATTTTGTAACTTTATTCATATCTGTAACCTTTATTATTTGTATCTTCAAAACCAGTTTTTGGCCAACATAAGAATTTTTTCAAGTTTCAGTTAGTCAAAAGACATGCCTAGTCGTTTGCCTACTTCTTCATAGGTTTCGATAACACTACCTAAACCCTGCCTAAAACGATCTTTATCCATTTTGTTACGTGTTTCTTTATCCCAGATTCGGCAACCATCAGGACTAAATTCATCCCCTAATAGAATTTCGCCATTAAATACGCCAAATTCCAGTTTATAATCAACTAGTAACATTCCTGCATCGTCAAACAATTTTGATAGAATGGTATTAACTTTATAGGTTAGTTTTTCCATTTCTTCCAGCTGAGCTTTTGTCGCCCAGCCAAATGATTCGCAATGCGAAGGATTTATCATCGGATCGTGAAGTGCGTCATTCTTTAAGAACAGTTCAAATGTAGGGGGACTAAGCGCTAGCCCTTCTTCTACACCCAAACGTTTCACAAGACTACCCGCAGCATAATTTCGTACAACACACTCTACTGGAAGCATGTTTAAGTTTTTAACAACACACTCTTTATCAGAAAGTAGTTCTTCAAAGTGCGTTGGAACACCTGCTTTTTCAAGAAGCTCCATGATGAATGCATTGAATTTATTATTTACCATTCCTTTGCGGTCTAACTGCTCCATTTTTTCGCCATCAAACGCAGACGTATCATCGCGAAATAACAAAATAAATTTATTGGGATCTTCTGTTGTATAAACAGATTTGGCTTTACCAGCATAGAGTTCTTTCTGCTTTTGCATGTAGACAAGGGCTCCTAAAAGGGTTTTCTTTAATTTAAAGAATAGTAAAAAATAATAAATAGCCAATGGGCGATATCACTTTTATAGCTGATATAGCACCCATCATCGTTATGAAATGTGTTCAAAAATAAGGTTTACTAACTCTTCCTGCTTTTCAACTTCAAACTGAGGATTCAAAATCTTCACTCGTACTATCGTTTTGCCTTCTTCAGTTTCTTCAATGTGTACTGATATGTTTTTTTCTTTTCGCGTCTCAACTTCAGACGTACTTATATCGTACCAAGCAGACATATCATCTTCTTCGAGATAACTAACAAAGTAAGTACCAACACTTCGGTCGAAATCTGAAACTAAAACTTCAGCAGATGAAAGTGCTTTTTTGATTTCGCTCCACGCACGATCAAAAGATAGCAGCAATTCAAGATAGCCTTCCCCTGTGTCATCTTGAAGAAGTCGAACTCTAGACTCTCCACCAATATCATTAGCGAGCAATGAGTGTCTATTATCAAGCGTATCAGAGGTAAAATACTCACCCATTAATGTCAGCATAGTTTGTTCAAGCTGAGCATTGCCAGATGCTGCCTGCCATTCATTGGCCTGCACGGCGTTTGCTCCTAGCGCTCTAAGCTGAAGCTCAGCAGTGTTTCGCCTAATACCTTGCTTTAAATTGGCCTGAAAGACAGTACCTTCGACTAAGCTAACAACATTATTCGATGCTTCTAAATCACTTTTTAGTGATGAGTCGCCTTGCGATGAAACAAACGGTTCAGTCACCAGAAAACCTTTAGCTATTTCTTCATAGGCAACTTTTATTCCATACTCTGCTAAGAAAAAATCAAGCAAGGGCCATACTTTTCCTGGCGCAGTATATAATCGTAACCAAGTTTGGTCATTGACAGTTTCAATGATGAATGGCTCATTATCGAGTGCTGCCGTTGCATTCGGAGGTTCTGGAAGTTCAAATTTTTCAGGAATTGAGCGTGCATTTTCAATTTCAGGAATTGGGTAGCGTGGATGCAGCTTTTGTTTAGAATAAGCTGCCGGTACAACTAACTCACGACCCTTGTCTGCATCGGCATATTCAGTCGACCTGTCCGCAATAATGCCGCATGAGGCGACACTCAAGAAAGAAAGCGCGAGAATACATCTAATGGTACTTTGCATAATTAGCCTTAGGTTCTGCTTAAAGTAAATCTCTACCGCGTAGGATCTCATTTACTTGCAATTGATATTTTTCATCCAGTACCGTTAGAGGAAGACGTATCCCCTCTTGAATTTGCTTCATTTTCCAAAGCGCATACTTTACTGGAATTGGGTTTGACTCTATAAACAAATTATCATGCAAGCTCATTAATGAATCATTGAGAGCAGCGGCTTCATCAGCCTTACCGTCAGCCGCTAGTTTACATAACTCACTCATTAATAGAGGCTCTATATTTGCGGTGACGGATATATTACCTTTAGCACCCGCTAAAATAAGCTCATAAGCCGTCGCATCATCACCGGAAAACACTGAGATCTTACCGTTTAGCGAGTTTATCAGTGAGGTTCCGCGCGCAATATCGCCCGTAGCATCTTTAATACCACAAATATTAGGTACGTCCGCCAAGCGAAGTACCGTTTCATTTAACATATCAACAGCCGTGCGACCGGGCACATTATAAAGTATTTGGTCAATTTCAACAGTTTCAGCTATTTTCTTATGATGCTGATATAAACCTTCTTGTGTTGGCTTATTGTAGTAAGGCGCTACCAATAAACAGGCATCAGCACCGTAATTTTTTGCTGCTTGAGTTAACTCAATGGCTTCGCTGGTGGAATTGGCACCCGTACCTGCAATAACGGGTATTTTCCCATTTACTTTTGCCACAACCCGTTTGATCACCTGACAATGCTCGTCTGGGTTTAATGTTGCAGACTCACCCGTTGTACCCACAGCAACAATTGCATTGGTTCCATTTTTTAGATGAAATTCAATAATGGAATCTAAACTTTCCCAATCTAAGCTTCCATCAGGGTGCATTGGCGTAACAAGCGCAACGATACTGCCTGCAATCATAGAGTTCTCCAAAAATGTATATTTAAACAATCGCGTATTTTAATGCTGTCAGGATGTTTAAACAAGTAAACATACGCGTGATAATTCATTTGAAACAAGTATTTTGCTTGACTCATTGAATTGTCGTAATACTCTAGAGGGTAAGTATTCGTTTTTACAACCTACAATCACAACAAGGTGCCTGCTCACTATGACAAATCAAAACCAAAATAACCCAAACTATTTGGTAATTTCTTCAATTGGCACAGACCAACCAGGCATCGTAAATGAGCTTGCCAAAGTCTGCTCATCAAATAGCTGTAATATAATCGATAGCCGCATGACTGTGCTAGGTGGCGAATTTGCAATTATGATGATGGTATCAGGCTCATGGGATTCGATTGCTAAACTTGAAAACACACTACCCACGCTTTCGAAAAGCTTAAACTTAACCACAACCATCAAGCACACCGGAGAACGATGCAATAAACCAACCATCGCATACTCAGTTAATGTGGTCGCTTTAGACAACCCTGGCATTGTGCACGAGATCGCTCAATATTTTTCAAAACAAGAGATTAACATTGACGACCTTCAAACAGGGACTTATAGCGCACCACACACAGGCACCCAGATGTTCAACCTCACGATGGTAATCCGTATTCCTTCGAGCACTCATATTGCAAGCTTACGCGAGGAGTTTATGGATTTTTGTGATGACTTAAATCTCGACTCAATCATTGAGCCATTACGCTAAAAATACTCCACTAACATTAAAATTTTTGAGAACGGTAAAATGATAGAACTGAACAAACCAATACCGGAGTTTTCGGCTCTTGCAACGTCTGAAACAACCATTACAAATAAATCAATACAAGGTAAAAATGTTGTCATTTATTTTTACCCTAGAGATAGTACGCCTGGCTGCACAACAGAGGGGCAAGAATTTCGTGATAACATTAATGCATTTAATGATGCCAATACCTTAATACTAGGCGTTTCGAAGTGTTCGATGAAAAAGCATGAAAACTTTAAAGCGAAGCAAAGCTTTCCTTTTGAACTGATCAGTGACCCTGACGAGGTGTTTTGTAAACTTTTTGATGTAATAAAGCTCAAGAAGCTTTATGGCAAAGAATACATGGGAATTGAAAGAAGTACTTTTTTATTCGATACCAACGGCATACTTCAGAAAGAATGGCGCAAAGTCAAAGTAAAGGGTCACGTCGCAGAAGTACTCGAAGCTAGCCAAGCATTATAAAACAACTGACTCTTCACCCCTTTCTAATCGACTGCAAGCCCCCTAGGCCAAGCTGTAAAGACAGCTTTGACTAGGGTCGCTAGCGGAATAGCAAAAAATACTCCCCACACCCCCCAAACACCGCCAAAGAATAATACTGAGATAATTATAATAACCGGATGAAGATTGACAACCTCAGAAAATAACAAGGGCACCAATACATTACCATCAATTAACTGAATCACGAGGAAAACCAACATCACGTAATAGAATTCCTCCTGTAAACCAAATTGAAACAGACCAATCATCATAACCGGTATTGTTACAAGCACCGCTCCAATATAAGGGATCACAACAGACAACCCAACCAAAATAGCCAATAACGCACCATAATTTAATCCCATAAAAACAAACCCGATATAAGTGCAACCACCTACAACAACTATCTCAATAACCTTCCCCCTAACATAATTTGCAAATTGAACATTCATTTCAACCCACACCTTTGTCATTAAAGCTCGATTTTTAGGCAATACGCCTGCTATACCAGTCAATATTCGATCTTTATCCTTCACAAAAAAGAACACTAGAATTGGTACAACTATGAAGTAAATCAATATCGTTATAACCACGGGGAAACTTTCAATAGACTGAGATAACAACCACTGACCAAAACCAGCCACTTCAACCGTTACTCTTTGGTATAAGTCATCCATTTCTTGAACGCTCACCAAGGCTGGATACTGCTCTTGAAGTGCAAATATATATGTTTTAAGTTCACTAAATATACTTGGCGAATCCTGAACCAACGAAGATAATTGTCGCCACACCAAGGGTAACAATGAAAAGATAAAAGTAATCACTACTCCTATAAAAAATGCAAATGACAGGTAAACCGCCAACATCTTGTTCACACCTTTTGAACATAAATATGTCACTAAGCCTTGTAAAACAAACGCAAAAATCACACTTGCAATGACTGGCGCCATAATGTCGCCCCATAAGACAACAAACAGCAACCCTAAACCCAGCAAGAGAAATAAGACAACCGCCTCTTCATCTGAAAAATAACGATCGATCCATGCATGAAAAACTTTCTTCATAAATAATTAAACCTAGAAAATATCAATAACAGAATTTTGTACAAAACGAAGATGCAGAACAGGCACATTCCAAAAGAACACACCCTTTTATATTAGGTTACGCCTTAACAATATAGTATATAAATGAGCCCTGCTCTAACTGCTCTTGCTCCAGTTTGTGCCCAGTTAAAACAATAAATGAAGAAAAATCTCTTACTGAGGCAGCATCAGTCGCAATTACTTTTAAGCATTCGCCTGATTTCATGGTATTTAGCTGCCTTTTCGCTTTCAGTAGTGGCATAGGACAACTTTCACCCGACGCATCTACCAAGTAATCATAATTCATCATTTAACTTTCCAGAGAAGCGTATTTCGGCTAGAGTGTTCGAGGGCTTGTAATATTATAGGAGCCACGCACGAATGCAAACATTCAATCTGATTCAACTAAAAAAGACAGTAGCGCTCAACGTCAACCAAAAACTGAAATCAGATGTTTAAAAATCTCAAAACACACACAACCAATTAACGATAAAACATAACTATGAAACTCCGCCTAATTACACGCTCTTTTTTGTTCTTGCTCACCACCCTTGTTGCTACAAACACACTTTCCAGCAACCAATATGAGACAAACACCAACTCACAAGAGCTCCCAACAATAGGCCATACCTCTTCAACACTCGTATCTATTGAACAAGAGCGAAAACTAGGAGAAGCGTGGCTCCGATCCCTACGCGGACAAGTTAAAACCTTTAATAACCCAATTATTGAAGAGTACCTCACGCAACTAATTTATACTTTAGCTCCCTATTCCAATGTCGTTGATCGCGATTTCAGCCTAGTAATGGTTGATAGCCCAGCTCTAAATGCTTTTGCCGTTCCGGGCAGTGTCGTTGGCGTCAACGCAGGATTGTTCATTCACGCTTACTCCGAACAAGAGTTTACTTCAGTCATTGCACACGAGCTTGCACACCTAGGACAAAGACACTACGCAAGACAATTAGAGCAACAAGCCATCTCAACCCCCCTAACTCTTGCAGGCATGCTAGCAAGCGTGGTTATAGCAGCTACAACAGGATCCGACGCAGGTATTGCAGCACTTGCAGCAACACAAGCGATGAGTGCAGAAAATCAACTCGGTTTTTCACGACAAAATGAGCAAGAAGCGGACAGACTAGGCATCGTCACCATGTATAGCGCTGGTTTCAACCCAAGAGAAATGCCCGTCATGTTTGAAAGAATGTTTCGCCAAACACGCCTTCAAGGCGGCAGTATGCCCGAATATTTATCAACCCACCCTCTTTCAGAATCACGAATATCTGACACAAGAAACAGAGCAACTCAATACGAGCTAAAACAATACACAGATAACATCGAATACCATATTAGCAAAAACATGATTATTAGTGAGTATGCAGAATCTAAAAAGAGCGCTTCTGAATATTTCAACTCCATCATTAAAAAAGGTAACACCCACCAAGTTGATGCTGCTAATTTTGGTTTAGCCTACGCAAAACTACAAAACGCACCCGACGAATCAATTAAAATACTTGAAAAGTTAATCGCAAAAAACCCCAACCGAATTTCTTTCATCGTTACTTATGCACAAGCACTAAACTACGACAAACAAAGCAAACTCGCGATTAAAACTCTAAACACAGCACTAGAGAGAAACCCTGATAACTACCCAATACTAGACACTCTTGCTGAGGTTTACCTTGCCAATGATTTAATTCAAGAGTCAGAGCAAGCATTAAAAACACTTGTAAGAAAACACCCACTCAAACCAAGGTTATGGTATGTATTAGCCGAAGTTCATGGGTTGGCGGGCAATATAGTTGACTTGCATCGAGCACGCGCGGAATATTTCTTCCTTACCAATCACATGGACAACTCAATAAAGCAGCTAAAGTTAGCGATGCAAAAGAGCAAAGACAACCAGCAGGACATTTCATTGATCCAGAAACGAATGGATGAAGTTTATTGGATTCAGAAAAACCCTGCATTTTAAGATAAAGAGAGCTTATTTGCAGAACTATACTTGCACCACAGCCCACCTTGACAAAAACAACATTAAAAATCTGGGTACAGAACAGTACCCAGTATCAATACTACAACCCACAAACTAAGACTTAAAATCCAACATTCTACGCAAAGGCTTTAGAGCTGCTTCACTTAAGTCAGCACTCACATGCACCTCATTCTCGCCCGTCTTGAGTACTTCATATATATTTTCTAAGCCATTCATAGCCATCCACGGACAATGCGCACAACTTCTACAGTTTGCACCTGATCCTGCAGTAGGCGCTTCAATAAATACCTTGTCAGGCGAAAGCTGCTGCATTTTATAGAAGATGCCATTATCCGTTGCTACAATAAACGTATCGTTAGGCATTGTTTGCGAAGCTTGTATCAGTTGCGTCGTTGAACCTACCGCATCAGCCAATTCCACCATACTTTTTGGCGACTCTGGGTGAACTAGAACTGCAGCATCAGGATAAATACTTTTCAGCTCACTCAAGCCCTGCCCTTTAAACTCTTCATGAACAATACAAGAACCATCCCACATCACCATGTCAGCGCCAGTTTGCGACTGTATATAACTTCCTAAGTGCTTGTCAGGCCCCCATAGAATCTTCTCACCCTTCCGATCAAGATATTCTACAATCTCCAAAGCAATACTAGATGTTACAACCCAATCAGCTCTGGCTTTCACCGCAGCAGAGGTATTCGCATAAACAACAACCGTATGATCAGGGTATTGATCGCAAAAAGCAGAAAATTCATCAATAGGGCAACCAATATCTAACGAGCACGTTGCTTCTAGAGTCGGCATTAGAATAGTTTTTTCTGGGCTAAGAATTTTAGACGTTTCACCCATAAACTTAACACCAGCAACCACTAATGTTTCTGCAGCATGATCACGTCCGAAACGAGCCATTTCTAGCGAATCAGATACGCAACCACCAGTTTCTTCAGCTAAAGACTGAATAATATGATCAGTATAATAATGAGCAACCAGTACCGCATTTTTAAGCTTAAGCAGGTCTTTAATTTTAGCTTTAAGCTCTAACTGCTTATTGGTATCAATCTCTTTTGGAATAAGCTCGTGAGCCAGATGCTCTTGAACCAACACTCTATCTTCAATCATATCCATTTATCTTACTGCCCAGTCTCTTTCTAAAATCAGCATAATATAAAAGGCCAAAGCTAAAAAGGCAAAATTTTACTAGAATAAATTTAAATAAATAGTCGATTACAAATATGAAGTAGGAATTACGCTACTGAATAGTATTGGAAAATTTGGACGCTTTAGAAAAAATTGGTGGGTCGTGCGCGATTCGAACGCGCGACCAATTGGTTAAAAGCCAACTGCTCTACCAGCTGAGCTAACGACCCACACATCTTTTAAAGCTAAGCCAGCTTTAAAAGAGAACACTTGCAACCATAGCTATTAGCTACGGATATTTTTGAATAATTGGTGGGTCGTGCGCGATTCGAACGCGCGACCAATTGGTTAAAAGCCAACTGCTCTACCAGCTGAGCTAACGACCCACACATCTTTTAAAAGCAAAAAGCCCTAAAAGACAAAACTTGTAACCATAGTTTAAACAACTATGGGCATTACTGAAATTGGTGGGTCGTGCGCGATTCGAACGCGCGACCAATTGGTTAAAAGCCAACTGCTCTACCAGCTGAGCTAACGACCCTGATAAGAGGCGCACATAATAATGGATTTAGAAAAAATAACAAGCGCTTTCTAAAAAAAATATTACAACTTTTATAAAGCACTTACAGATCATAAAAACACAAAATAATTCAACAGTTTACCTGTTAATTTTATAACTTCTAGCTAATTTAGCCGCTGTACTTTCTGGGAACTTTAATTGAACTTCATTCAAGTACTGCTCAGACCTTGCAGGATCCTGTAAACGATCATAACTAACACCTAACTTAAATAAGGCATCAGGCGCCTTACGGTGCCGAGGAAACGCACTCACTACAACTGAGAAAGCCTGCTTAGCCTGCTCTAGCTGAGGCAACACCAAATACACCTCTCCTAACCAGTAATAGGCATTCCCTGCAAGATCACCTTCTGGATAATGCTCAATAAAAGTATGAAGACTTTTTATCGCTTCTTCGAATTTTTTCTCTTTAATTAATCCATACGCTTGCTTGTACTCTCTTTTTTGCGCTTCTGAGGGTAAAGCTATGCTTGCTTGAGAAGCTTTAGGCACGACAGCTATTTCCTTAACATTACTCCCGCTTTGCTTCGCAGCCATGCCATCCATACCGCCGCCAGCATCATTACCGCCAACAGAAACAGCAGGCACAACAGGAGCTGAAAGCGAAGACCCAATAGCAGAGACTGGCTCTAAAGAAGCAACACCACTAAGTTTTTTACTTAAATCTAAAACTCTTGAGTCAATATCGCGATAGCGATTCTTACCATTGAGCTTAAGCCGATGTATTTGATTCTCCTGCTCTTCTAGCATCCCCCTCAGATAACGAACCTCTTGCTGCAATTGCTCCAGCATAAAAAACAATTCACTATTACCAGACACCATCTGCTTCTGGGTTTTATACACCTTAGGTGCTTGCGCTGGTTCACTAGAAGCCGCATTAGAGTTAGTCGAGACCAATTGCTCGGGAGAAGCCTCTGACTGAGACTGAAAAATTAGGGTTTTAGCATTCGTACTAGTGAAAACACCAAACGAAAGTACCAATAAAAAAACAGGCCGCATCATAAAATGATGCGACCCTTTTTTGTTTTTAATAAAAGACATTTTTATTTAAACTCAGCCTTACTTATATTCAATATAAACGCGTCTATTTTGAGACCATGCAGCATCGGTATGCGCGATATCAGCAGGATTCTCTTCACCATAACTAACCACTTCAATCTGTGCTTTAGACACCCCATTAACAACTAGAAAGCTAGCAATCGCATTGGCACGCCCTTCACCCAGCGCAATGTTATATTCCTTAGTACCACGTTCATCACAATGTCCTTCTAGGACAATTTTTGTTGCTGGATTTGCTGACAAAAATTCGGCATGTGCTGCCAGTGAAGCACGCGCTTCAACTTTAACGGAAGATTGATCAAAGTCAAAATAGAAAGTACGAACTTCCCTTAGTGCAGCCTGCTCTTTCATTGCTGTTTCTGCTGCGTTTTGAGCCGCTAATTCTTCCGCACTTACTTCAGGTTCTTCTGGTGCACCATAAGTACTTGAACTACCTGTACCTTCGCCACCCTCACCTGCGTCCATACTACCCTGATCAGAACCTAAGTCTTGATTTTCATCTTGTGTATCCATGCTTTCACAACCTGTCAAAATAAGGCCTGAAAGTAGCATTGCAGTTATAGGTTTAAGCGAATCAAATTTCATTTTCTTACCTTTAAATTGTTATAAACGTGTTAATACAGTTAATTTTTGAAATGTATAGTCATATGAAGCTTACCCGATGACTGATAAAACACAAGACGCATTATATAAATATACCTTAATGTTTATACATTAAAGCATCAAACTGCCAAATTGTTAATTCAAGAACGGTGACCACGCCGGTTCCCGCACATCACCACTACTAGATGGCAAAAAGTACTTTGAACCACCGTCAACCGATACGACCGCCAAAACAGAATTTTTACCTCTTAACGTTGAATAAATAATCATTCGCCCATTTGGAGATAAGCTTGGCGA
>Ga0209184_1000888_pt1 | contig 24886 bp, 23 predicted proteins | sample EN8Hudsemesocosm_2_FD_184627 | JGI IMG/M metagenome (GOLD analysis project Ga0209184, IMG submission 184627) | Methane-oxidizing microbial communities from mesocosms in the Hudson Canyon - EN8C Hudson Canyon (SPAdes) (version 2) | ecosystem: Environmental > Aquatic > Marine > Cold seeps | place... | reverse complement strand
TTTCTAATACGCGCATAGAGTTTTGACATCTCATTAGTTAGATTGCAATCTATTAAGGATAGGCTAGAATCTGCTCGAATCAAAAGTCTTCGAGATTAAATGTTAAACTAATTGCATTTTTTTTATTATTTACCTTTAAATTGCCTATTTAGTAGTAACCAATGTCTGATACAAATATTTTAAATACTGAAAATATAGATAAACTATTCTCTAGTTTATTTCTTGATATCCAGCTCTGTATGTACACAGACAAAATACGATTACAGCGTAAAGCGCGTAACATTCGTTCAATGCAGCATTTACAGCAAACTGAAGCGCTTGATAAGCTTATTTCTGAAGTAGCATTAGCCAAAGAGAAGCTTAGTAAACGACAAACACATCAACTTCATATTAAATATCCTCAGCAGTTGCCGGTTTCTCAGCGCGCTGACGACATTGTGTCAGCGATTGAAAAAAATCAGGTAGTCATCGTTGCGGGTGAAACTGGCTCGGGTAAAACAACACAATTGCCGAAAATCTGCCTGCAAGCTGGCTTAGGCCGTAAGGGTTTAATTGGCCACACGCAGCCTAGAAGATTAGCAGCAAGAACTGTCTCACAACGTATCGCAGAAGAAATGAAGGTTGAATTAGGTGGGGTTGTTGGTTATCAAGTAAGGTTTACCGACCAAGCTACCGATGAAACACTTGTTAAAGTAATGACTGACGGAATTTTATTATCAGAAATTAAGCGTGATCGCTATTTATATAAGTACGATGCAATAATTATCGATGAAGCTCATGAACGTAGTCTTAATATCGATTTTTTATTAGGTTATTTGAAGCGGCTTTTAGTTAAACGCCCAGAACTTAAATTAATCATTACTTCTGCTACGATAGATGTTGATCGTTTTTCAAATTATTTTACCGGTGCGCCTATATTCTCAGTTACAGGCAGAAGTTTCCCTGTTGATGTCCATTATCGACCAGCCATACAAGAAGAAACAGATAGCTCCGAAGGTGGCTTGTCATTAATAAACCAGATAACCGATGTGGTAGAAGAAATTTTTGTTGAAGAAAAAAAACGACGTTGGGGGCTTGGTGATATATTAATATTTCTGCCAGGTGAGCGTGAAATACGAGAAATATCAAATCAGCTTAAACATGAAAACTGGCGTGATACAGAAATTCTACCGTTATATGCTAGGCTTGGAAATAAAGATCAGAATAGAGTTTTTCAATCTCATGCTGGTCGGCGTATAGTCTTAGCAACGAACGTTGCAGAAACCTCAATCACCGTACCAGGTATCCGTTACGTCATTGACCCGGGTACTGTTAGAATGTCGCGATATAGTGTCCGTTCTAAAATTCAACGTTTACCCATTGAAGCCGTATCACAAGCTAGTGCAAATCAAAGAAAGGGCCGGTGTGGTCGTGTGGCGGAAGGAATCTGTTATCGGCTTTATAGTGAAGATGACTTTCTTAATCGTTCTGAATTTACTGATCCTGAAATACTAAGAACAAACCTCGCGGCAGTCATTCTTAAAATGATGGACTCAGGTATTGGTGAGGTGAGCGAATTCGAATTTATTGATCCACCAGATAATCGTTTATGGAACGATGGGTATAAATTACTGCATGAACTAGGTGCTGTGGATGAGCAACGTAAGATATTGAAGGCCGGTCGACAATTAGCTGCACTTCCCGCAGATCCAAGGTTAGGGAAAATGTTATTAAGCGCTGCGAGTAACGGTTCTTTAAAAGAAGTGCTCGTTATAGTTAGTGGCTTAAGCATTCAAGATCCCAGGGAACGACCTGGAGATAAGCAGCAAGCAGCAGATCAAGCTCATGCGCCCTATAAAGACCCAGAGTCGGACTTTATGGCTTATTTGAGCCTTTGGGATCAGTATGAACAAGAAAGACAAGCGTTAAGTGGTAATCAGTTAAAACGTTATTGTCTGAAAAACTATCTATCATTCATGAGAATGCGGGAATGGCGCGAAATACATCGCCAGTTGCATTTGGTATTGAAAGAGATGAAGTTAACGGCAAATACAGAAGATGCAAACTACGACTCTATACACCAAGCATTATTAAGCGGAATGCTTGGTCATGTTGGTCGTCATGAGGAAAAGCGCGAATATCATGGTTGCCGAAACCGTAAATTCAATTTATTTCCTGGTTCTGCGTTGAATAAAAAACGCCCTAAATGGATTTTTTCAGCAGAAATTGTTGAAATTCAGCAGGTGTTCGCGCGTAACAATGCAAAAATAGACCCCGCTTGGATTGAACCTTTAGCGCCGCATTTAATCAAAAAATCTTGGTCCGAGCCTGTTTGGAAAACCAAAAGAGCCCAAGTGATTGCTAATGAAAAGGTGACCTTGTACGGATTAGAAATTATTTCTAATCGTCCTGTTAATTTTAGCAAAATAGACCCAGTTATTTGTCGTGAAATTTTTATTAGGTCAGGGCTTGTAGATGGCCAATATAAAAACAACTTAGGTCCGCTACGCAAAAATAAAGAACTTATTCAAAAGCTTGAGGAAATGGAAGATCGCACACGTAGACGTGACATGCTGGTTGATGATGAAACTGTATATGACTTATATCAACAGCTCATTCCAGAGCATATTGTCAGCGGTGCAAGTTTTGAAAAATGGTTTAAAAAATTATCTGATTCTGATAAAACTAAGTTGTGTTTCACTAAGCAGGATTTGTTAAGAGGCAATGCACCGTCATTCGATGCGTCTTTATACCCAAATCAGATCGAAACGAATGGCATTCGTTTACCTTTAAGCTATCAATTTGATCCCGGTACGAAAGAAGATGGTGTTACCATCTCTGTGCCAGTCAATGCTATCCGACAACTTACGGCTAGTCGTCTAGAGAAATTGGTGCCGGGCTTACTTCGTGAAAAATGTATTCAACTAATTAAAAACTTACCGCGTACAATTCGAAGAAATTTTGTACCAGTACCCGATGTTGTTGATGCAATATTACCAAAAGTCGAAAGCTCTACTACAACATTACTTGAAGCATTAACATTAGAACTAAAACGAAAAACTTTAGTTGAAGTGCCTTACGAAGCCTGGAATTTAGAACTACTCGAGAATCATTTACGTTTCAATATACAAATTGTTGATAATGCAGGAAAGGTGATCGAGCAGGGGCGTGATTTATTAAGTGTAGTGGACAAAGTTGAACATTTAATAGAAAGCGTGCCGACAAGTACGAGCCAACGAACAGAAAAGGTTGAGAAACTTACTTGTTGGAATTTCGAAAAGTTAGACTCTGAGGTAGTTGTTGTTCAAGCAGGGATTGAAATGCTTATGTACCCAGCGTTAAAAGACTGCGGTACATATGTTGAAAAGATTTTATGCTCGAATGATCTACAAGCGAAACAATTAACTAATTTCGGTGTAGCCAGACTTCTATCTTATAAATTAGCACCTCAAATTGAACTTTTTAAGAAAGAGGTCAAGCATTACAAAGAAATGGCACTTTTATATGCACCAGTGGGTCAAGCAAAGCGCCTTTATGATGATTTTGTTATTAGTGCAATCACCAACCACTTTTTAACTCAAAACAAATCAATTTACACTCAGACAGAATTTGAAGCAATTTTTGATACTGGGCGTAGCGACTTTCTCGCTTCAGTTTCTGAGTTTGCAAAATTGGTTTTTGTAATTCTTGAAAAATACCATATTTTAATGAAAAAGTTGAAAGGCAAAATGAATTTATCTGTTGCCATTCCAATGAGTGACTTACAAAATCAACTAGACAATCTAGTTTATGACGGGTTCTTGTCGTCTACTCCCATAACTTATCTTCAAAGGCTGCCATTTTATCTAGAAGCCTGCGCGCTACGTTTAGAAAAGATGCCTAGAGAAATGGCAAACGAACGGCGGTATGTACCTATTCTTCGTGATTGGTGGGATGCCTACCAAGACCGGAAAAAGAAATTAGAAGCTCAAGGTATTTGGGATGATGAGTTGCTACGCTTCAGGTGGATGACCGAAGAGTTACGTATCTCATGGTATGCGCAAAATTTAAAAACCGTAGAACCGGTTTCTGAGAAACGTTTAAATAAACAGTGGCAGCTAGTTGGCCGAGCTTGACCGTTTAATCACCGGTGTTGGCTTAATTTTAGTTGCCTTATTTGTGTGTCAAAAGTAGTCTCCCTTTATATAGGTTCATTGTCTTAAAGATAGGGTTCATACGTTATGGAAGAAGAGGTAAGCATGATTAAAGCAGCAATTACTGGAACAGGCCTTTACACGCCATCAGAGTCAATTTCTAATGAAGAGCTGGTTGAATGTTTTAATCTTTACGTGAATAATTTTAATGCAACGAATGCTGACAAAATTGAAAAAGGTGAGTTAGAACCCTTACAAGAATCATCAGCCGCTTTTATTGAAAAAGCCTCTGGGATTAAGAGCCGGTATGTGATGAACAAATCGGGCATTCTTGACCCAGATGTGATGCACCCGTTACTACCTGAACGTAGTAATGATCAGCCCAGTATATTGTGTGAAATGGCGGTAGCTGCTGCAAAAGATGCTTTAAAGAATGCGAATCGAAGTATCGAAGATATTGATGCCGTGATTGTTGCATGTTCAAATCTGCAACGCGCTTATCCTGCAGTTTCAGTCGAAGTGCAACACTATTTAGGTGTTGAGGGTTTTGCATATGATATGAATGTCGCTTGTTCTTCAGCTACCTTTGGCCTACAAGCGGCCTTAAATGCAGTTCAAACTGGTTCTGCTAAGGCTGTTTTACTCATTAATCCAGAAATTTGTACTGCGCATTTAAATTTTCGTGATCGTGATAGCCACTTTATTTTTGGCGATGTTTGTACCGCTGTCATCGTAGAAAGACAAGACAACATTGCCACAGATGACTCGTTCGAAGTTATAAGTGCAAAATTAAAAACACAATTCTCTAATAATATTCGAAACAATTTTGGATTTTTAAATCGTACTTCGCCTGGATCTGAAGGGAATGTGGATAAACTTTTTGTTCAGCAAGGACGAAAAGTGTTTAAGGAAGTTTCACCATTAGTAGCCAAAATGATATCAGAACATTTGTCAGAGAATGATTTACTCGCCAGCGATCTTAAACAAATGTGGTTGCATCAGGCTAATTTAAGTATGAATCAATTAATCGCTAAGCGTGTGTTGGGTCGTCCTGCAGAGGATAATGAAGCCCCAGTTATCTTGGATGAATATGCGAATACCAGTTCTGCTGGATCGATAATTGCTTTTCATAAAAATCGTCAAAATTTACAGTCTGGCGATATTGGTGTGATTTGCTCGTTCGGTGCAGGTTATTCAGTTGGCAATATAATTTTAAAAAAACTATAAATAGAGTTTAATTTTGTGAAAATGTTTATAAATCTACCTAAATTTAAAACACATCTAATTTTAATTGTATTAAGTCTTGTATCGCTTCATGGCTCTGTTTTTGCAGCGGAGACCTACGAAGAGCTAGATTATTTTGAACCTGTTAATCGTGCTATTTTTGAATTCAACGATCAAGCAGACCAATATGTATTGAAGCCTGTTGCAAAAGCTTATAAATTTGTTACCCCGCCGATTGTAAATAAAGGCGTTACAAACTTCTTTAATAATTTAGACGATGTAGAAACCTTCGCTAACTCCCTTCTGCAAGCCAAGTTCCATAACGCCATTGTTTCATTAAACAGGGTGATTTATAACACCATCTTTGGTCTTGGGGGATTTTTTGATGTGGCAACTTCATTTGGCTTGATCAGCTCAGAAGAAGACTTTGGTCAAACTCTTGGTTATTGGGGTTATGAAAATAGTACTTACTTAATGCTACCTTTTTTAGGACCGTCAACTGTAAGAGACCTTTCTGGTCGTTTAGTGGATAGAACATTTGAGCCTTTACAATATGTTGATGATATACACGACGATACAATTTATCTTGCAACAGGATTAAATTTGCTTGATAAGCGTGCGGACCTTTTAGGTGCTGAAAACTTATTATTCGGTAGCGATCGATACAGTTTTATCCGAAGCGCTTATTATCAAAACAGAGACTTCTTAATTAATGATGGCGTGGTAGATGATCCTTTCTCTGATGATGAGTACGAAGATTATGACGATTTTTAGCGATATGCGTTTAAATGATTAGTGCTAACGTTTAGTTAGCATTTCTAAACTTTCGAATAATTTCCCTTCGAGCACAATAGTGCCAACTCATTCACACTCCTGCGCCATATAACATTACTTCACAATCCTATTACCAAGTGAAACACCTTTCTATAACTTATTGGCCTATAGTTATATTCATTATAATTCGATAAATAATAGGATAGTAATGGGGTTAACTACTTGAAATATCCATTTGCAAAACATAAAAAATCAATGGCCAATGCCACAAGTTTTGAGCAATGGAAAGATGCTGCTCAGACACTTGATGCACTAGAAAATAAAAGCTCATGGAAAGAAAATATTGCATCAGATGTTTATAACTATGACCTTTTGTCTGACCGCTTAATTTTACTGAAAAAGCTTAAAGATCAGAACGATATAGAAGGCCTGTATAGAGCATTACGGGAAGGATTACATCATGATCTTGGTAACATGGGCGATATACGACTTTACCAACAGTGTCATTTTGGTACAAAAACATTAATAGAAAACTATGTAACTGAGGTTTGTTCTTGTTTAGATTATGTGTGTGATAATAATTTAAATGATTTAACCCCTGCAAAGAAACTCGACTTATTTAAGGATATTCTACTCAGCTTTGGTCGTCCTGCTCTTTTATTAAGTGGTGGAGCATCATTAGGTGTTTTTCATATCGGGGTTGTGAAAGCATTATGGGAACAAGGTTTATTGCCGCAAGTAATTAATGGTTCAAGTTCAGGGTCTATAATTGCGGCGGCGTTAGGTTCTCATACTGATGAAGAAATTCCGTCATTATTCGATCCGAATGCTCATAATATAAAAGCATGGCGATGGATGGGCTTGCTTAATGGTGTTAAAGGCAAAGGGTTTATGGATCAACGTCAGCTACAAGATTACATTCGTAGTTATGTTGGCGAATATACAATGCAAGAGGCCTATGAAAAAACTGGGCGAAGTGTCAATATAAGTGTTTCACCAGTTCAACATCATCAAAAAGCCAGATTACTCTGTGGTTATACATCGCCTTATATTTTATCTTGGAGCGCAGCACTCGCATCGTGCGCTGTACCGGCGATTTTTCCACCAGTAAAACTACTTAAAAAAGACGCTGAAGGACGCAATGTGCCTTATATGCCTCGTTTAAGATGGGTTGATGGGAGTATGGTAAGTGACCTGCCTGTTGAGCGTTTAATGCACCTTTACGACGTGAATTATACCATTGTGAGTCAAACCAACCCTCATGTAGTGCCGTTCTTGGATACATCCATGAGTTCTAGTAAGCGAAAACTATGGAAAATGCCAGGAGCATTATTAAAAGCAGAAGCTGCTTTTCATGGGAAAGCTGTGTGTGATTATGTTCGACAACACACCAACTCCGAGGTTGTACGTCAATTATCGGGGCATTGCTATTCAATGATGTCACAAAATTATTATGGCGACGTTACCGTAGCTCCAAGGTATAAACTGGGGCATTATTTAAGAGTATTAAGTAATCCTGACCCTAAGTTTATAAAGGAAATGATGCTGGAAGGTGAGCGAGCCACATGGCCAAAAATTTCTATGATTCGAACGCATTCACAAATAAGTAAAACACTCGAAAATTGCATATCACGATTAAAATCGGATGTAAGAACTCACCGCGCTACATTAAGCGTGATTGCTTAGAACTTTTAAACTATAGTGATTCTGTTCAATATCGGCGTGACAAGTGCGCCGATTTTTTGTAATTTCCTTACTGACTACCTTTATAGCTCGAAATATTCGCGATCTTCCTGTTGAAGACCGTTAATCATCAAATATGCGCTTAAGATAATATCCTGCGATCCATCCTGACTTGCTTTTCCTTCAGGCAATAATTAAGCTTGGCGGTTCATAAAAGCTTAACTGGTTAAACTACCTCATGTATCTAGACTACTTTGGTCTTAAAGAACGTCCATTTTCAATCGCTCCCGATCCACGCTACTTATATATGAGTGAACGCCACCGAGAGGCTTTAGCGCATCTTTTGTATGGTGTTTCAGGTCAGGGCGGTTTCATTGTTTTAACGGGCGAAGTCGGTACCGGAAAAACCACGATATGCCGCTGTTTTTTGAACCAGGTTCCAGCAAATACTGATGTTGCTTTTATTATAAATCCTAAGTTATCTGCTAGAGAGCTCATGGCGTCAATATGTGATGAATTAAACATCACTTATCCTCCTTCAGCTTCTATCAAAATTCTTAATGATTTAATTAATAAGTACTTATTAGCAGCTCATGCTGATAACCGACATACAGTGCTAATTATAGATGAAGCCCAAAACCTAAGAATCGATGTGTTGGAGCAGTTGCGCCTTCTTACAAATTTAGAAACATCAGAAAAAAAGCTACTGCAAATCATACTTCTCGGCCAGCCTGAATTACGAGAGATGTTGGCGCAAAACGACCTTCGTCAACTTGCTCAGCGTGTTACCGCAAGATACCACTTACATGAATTGAATAAAGTTGAAGTCGGCGCTTATGCTCAGTGTCGGTTAGCGGTAGCAGGAAGGCGTGGCCGTTTATTTACAATTAAAGCGGTTAATACTTTATATAAGCTAAGTGGTGGCGTGCCAAGGTTAATTAACTTAATCGCCGATCGTGCCTTATTAGGCGCTTATGCAAGTCAGTCAGAAATGGTAGAAGCAAACCATATTAAGAGTGCTTATTGTGAAATTCAGGGAGAGAAAGTCAAAGTTAAAAAGGCGTTTAAATTTAATGTTAATCAAGCGTGGTTATTACCATTGACTGTTTCATTTTTTGTCGTTGGGGCGGGTATCACTTTTAGTCTCAACAAACCAAATTCGTTACCACCGCAACCGGATGTTAATACTGAAACGTATGTAATAGCTAAACCTCATAATAAAGAGAGCGTAGCGCTTGAAATCGCTACGATTGCTGTCCCAAATTTAGCAAACGACAATGAAATAAATGCGCCTGAAACACCACAAAAACAAAATCCTTCTTATATTGAATCGATCTCAAACTTAAAACAGCACAAAAATGACAAGTTTACCGCGTACAAGTCAATTTTTAATCAATGGAATGTAAATTACACCGATAAACCCTTTATGCTGGCCTGTGAATTTGCTGAGCTGTATGGTTTACGTTGTTTACATAAAAATGGAAATTGGCGCAGCGTCTTAAAATTAAACCGTCCGGCGGTGTTAACTTTAACGACAGACTACGGTGAAACACTTTATATTTCATTACTCGCTATACGCGGTGATGATGCTTATGTTTCCCACCAAGATAATGCTTTTTGGGTTGGGCTAGACGAACTAGATAGATATTGGCTTGGCGAATACTCGCTTGTATGGAAATTACCTCCTTATAAGTCGAATACCATATCTCCCAAGCAGCAAAAAGAAGCCGAGTGGGTTAGCTCCAGTCTGGATACAATACGTCGCAATAAAGCCTCACGTTCTCAACATACGTTTCGAAATACAAAAAATGAGTCTTTAGAGGCAAAGTTAAAGCGCTTTCAACTAAAGTCTGGTCTCGTGCCGGATGGAATACTTGGTAGTATGACGCTGATTCATATCAACTCTAAATTAGAGCTGGGTCATCCAACGTTGTTGGGTGGGGCATAAGGAATAGTTATGTCTTATATACTCGATGCTTTAAAAAGATCTGAACAAGAGCGACATCAAGATAAAATGCCTAGCTTCTCAGCTGAGAGCATGATCATCCAAACAAATCAGAAGAAAACTCATTGGTGGCCATACGCGCTAATTTTAGTACTCATTTTAAATGCGCTCGTTATATTCTTTTTTAGCCGTGGAGCTTCAGACGCGCCTAGTTTACAAAATACGAGCAAAGAAATAAGCTCCGAGAGTTTAACAGAAATAAAGCAAGATTCCTCTGTGCCTTTTCCCTCAACAGCTTCAAGCAGTCAAAGGAGGGCGCCTCCTTCTAGTGTTATAACAGAGCGTCAATATATTCAACCGCTAAAGCAAGCACCTCAAATAACACCATCAAGCGGATGGTCGTCAGCTCAAAGTAATGAAAGCAGAACGGATGACCATTTATATGGCACAACTCTTGATGAAGGTTTATTGATTCAACCAAAATCAAAACACAAATCACCGCCACAACCAGTAAAACGGCCGACACCTACCACTGTTAGTGAAGAGTATGGTTTAGAGGCTCCTATTCAGATCAGCCCATCTTATTCGTCTAAAGAAAATGATTATATTAGCCCTAGTCCAGCGGCTGAACCAATCCAAAATTCGAACATTAGTACAGGTAATTTTGTAGATGTACCGTTATTAACAGATCTATCGCCAAGCTTTCAAAAAAGCGTTCCGGAATTAGCTTTCAATAGTCATATTTATTCAGATAAACCTGATCAAAGACGCGTCATGATAAATAACTACTATCTAAAAGAAGGCCAGTCCTTCGATGGTTTACAGCTAATTGAAATAGGAGAGTCATTTATTAAGGTTAGTAAAAATAATGAAACCTTCAAACTACCTGTTTTAAGAGACTGGTCGAGTATGTAGCGTGGCCGCTTTCTAGCGGACACCTTTCAGAATTGCCAGCCAACGCCAAATACTCAATATGCTCGACAATGTTGAAGCAACATAAGTCATTGCAGCTGCGCGTAATATTTTTTTAACCGCAGGTAGCTGCTCCTTGGGGAGATAGTCGCCCTGTTCTATAATCGGGTACGCCTTTTTAAAGCTCGCATCCCATTCCATAGGAAGGATGATCAATTGTAATAAAATTGATATAACTAATGCGATAATGCCAGCAAATATACTAATGAAACCTAACTGAGGTACTTTAAATATTGCGATAAGTATCGGGCAGAGGCTGATAAGCCCTATCGATAATTTTTCTACTACTATGGCGATAGGCGTGTATCTTTGTCTAAGTTTTGTGATGGGCTCATCTAAATGGTATTGAATGGCGTGTCCAACTTCATGGGCTGCAATTGTTACAGCGCTAACAGATTTACCATCATAATTATCGGGGCTCAAACGAACCATCTTTTCATGTGGAGAAAAATGATCCCCACCTTGAGTCGTTTTTTCAACCTTTACCCCCTCAAGGTTGAACCTTTTGATAAGATGTTCAGCAAACTCTGCACCTGTTCCAGGCATATCAGGAAGTGGTGATGAATGTTTTTTGATTGTGCGTTTGATCCAATAACTTGGAAAAATAATGAAAACTATTACAATTAAAACAATGATATAAAGCATAAATTTAATAAACTACATTAAGGAATTATATGTTTGTACAAAGAGTACAGCCAAGATTCTCAGAGACAGATGCTCTGGGACATATTAATAATGCCGTATTACCGGTTTGGTTTGAACAGGCACGTACACCTATTTTTAAATTATTTATACCGAGTCTTGACGTAAAAAAATGGACCTTAATTCTTGCAAAAATTGAAGTCGAATTTCTCCAAGAGATATTTTACGGGTCGGATGTTGAGGTTCGTAGCTTCATTGAGAAGATTGGAAACAGCTCATTTGTTTGTTATCAAGAAGTCTGGCAAGAAGAAAGTGTAGTCGCGAAAGGTAGGGCGGTTATGGTGCATTTTAATCATAGTACTAAAAAATCAATGCCCATTCCTGAAGTAATTAGAGATCAGTTAAATGAGCACCTTGTGCCTAAGAATTAAGATACGATGATATTTAATCGATTATCCTAAGCGTTTCTCGATTTCCATGTATTTTAGTACCGCATCTTCTGGGAAAAATAAGTCACTGCCTTCTTTAACCGAGGGCAATAAGCTTTCTCTCGCATAACGTTTAACTGTGGATTCAGGTTTACTAAGCATTTTACAAACATCTGCTAATGATAATAATTTCGCATCACCGGCCATATTAAGACTCCAACTTGTACATATTAATTTCATATTATCGAAAAATAAGTATAGTCGAGCATTAATACATTGCACGTTAAACGACATTAGATTTCACAGAATTTTAAGTATAGATCGCTGCTAAGCTAGCACATATAGTCATTATGAATAAAAACCATTTTAAAGTTTTTGGACTGATATTAATGGTGATTTTTACGGCAAGATGTGCCCCAATCATTGAACCAGCAGCGAGCGTTAGCCCAGGGACCCACATAACTTGATCCCGAAATACAAAGATAATTAGTGCGATTATCGTAAAGGCGGCGGTGCAAACAATTTTTAGCGCATTGGCTCGAACAAGATCATAACGAAGGCTGCCCGCAATCGCAGCGATCAGAATGAATCCAACGCCAGCTTGTACAAAACCACCATAAAATCCTGCTAAAAGTAGCATTGGAATCGATTGTTTCGAGCCTAATACGGTATTTGGAATCGTTCCTTCAGGCGGTGAAATAACAGAAGGCTTAAGTAAAATTACAGCAGCCATAATAATCATGGCAATTAACAGTGTTGGTTTTAAATACTCATTCGGTAGATATGAAGCAAGTATCGCCCCTGCAACACCACCAACCAGCGTGGTTATTATAATCATTTTTAAGTCAGGTATATCCAACTTACCATGTTTCTTAAAGCCTTTTGCGGCGGTTAAAGACTGAAGCAAAACACTCACACGGTTCGTCGCATTAGCAATGTCGGCAGGTAAGCCTAGTACCATAAGCGCCGGAATCGTAAGGTTTGAACCACCACCGGCCATGGTATTGATTATTCCCGCAAGAAAACCTGTTGTAATTAATATGCAAATAAAAAAAAGGTCAAGCTCATACATTTTTTAACGGCCAATAATGTAGGTAAAATAAAATGATTCTAGTGTGCCGCCGCATGGTACCCTAAATACCATTTTCGTACATCGGAACAATTTGGAAATTCGATATGGATAGCGCTGTTATCGATGAAGACTATGTATTATTAACAGATAAATTACTGCAAAAAGTTAATACTTGTTTGCAAAAAGCTGAGCAACAATTTAGAAAATCCTTTGATTACCAAACCGTTGAAATAAACATTAGAGGTCGTGCTGCCGGTCAAATTAGATATGGTTATGCTGCCAGAGGAAAGAGGGGTGGACTTAAAGTTGATCGTGACCTACCTATATTGAGATTTAATCCCTACCTGTTGGCGAAGTATAAAGAGACGTTTATAGATCAAGTTGTTCCGCATGAATGTGCTCACCTTGTGGCTTATGCCTTATTTGGTATGAAGATAAAACCTCATGGCTCTGAATGGAAAGCGCTCATGATGAACTTATATCAGCAGACCCCGGATGTTACCCATCGCTTCGAAATAGCAAAAAAAGTTAGACGTGTTTTCGATTACCGTTGTGGCTGTATTGATATAAACCATCAATTAACCGTGATCAGACATAATAAAATTATGAAGCATAAAGCCGTTTACTTATGTAAAAAGTGCCGAAGCCCGCTTACATATAGTCCGTAATGATATCAGTTTTTTTTGCATTGTATGTCATTCTTTATAAACTCTTAATAATCGCTCGCTAGTATTATCTAGACCTAACTAATGATAGAACCTAACAACTGAAAAAAAATATGCTAAATAAACAAATCGTTGTCGTTGAAGATGAACCCGATATTCTTGAAGTTTTGTGTTACAACCTAAAGCGTGAAGGCTATCAAGTTTTTGACTCATTGGATGGGCGTGAAGGCCTAGCTTTAATAGAGCAGAAAGTTCCAGATATTGTGATTCTTGATCTTATGCTACCTGGTATTGATGGCTTGGAAATCTGTCGGAAACTTAAGTCAAATTCACGAACACAACATGTTCCCATTATTATGGTGACGGCCAAAGGTGAAGAAAGTGACGTAGTGCTGGGTCTCGGGGTCGGGGCTGACGATTATATTCCTAAACCTTTTAGCCCTAAAGAGCTGATTGCTCGGGTAAAAGCTGTTCTAAGGCGAGGTGTTAAAGCAGAGCAGCCTGTTAATAAAGAGCACATAGATATTAATGGTTTAGAGATTGATTCACGAAAGCACCAGGTAAGTATTGATGGTAAAGCGCTTAAGATGACAGCGTCAGAATTTCGTTTATTGTTTTGTCTTGCGAGCCATCCAGGACAGGTTTTCACGCGAGAACAGCTTCTAAACCATACCACGAGCGAAGAGGTGGCTGTGGTAGATCGTAATATTGATGTTCATATTCGATCGATAAGGAAAAAGATAGGAGATGATCGCTCTTTCATTGAAACGATACGTGGTGTTGGGTACCGATTTTTGGATTTCTAATTTATTAATCAAATGAAAAGAAACAAGTGTTCTATTTTTGGAGTGAATAAGTAAATGTTTCGATCTCAACTTTTTTGGCGTTTCTACGCTGGATATGTAGTCATTATATTAATTTCGACTTTAATTGTGGGAGCGTTAGTTAGTCGGCAAGTCGAAGAAAATAATATGCTAGAAATCAATCATTCTTTGGCCATAAGCTCTGAACTACTCGCTGAAGTCGCTAAGCCTACCTTAGTCAATTCTTCTTTATACTTATCAGGGGCTGACTATTTAAAACCCTTACAAGAAAAAATTGTCTTACTAGGACAAAAAACAGAAAGCAGATTAACCGCAATTGATAGCAGTGGTTTAGTGATTGCTGACTCCCAAGAAACACCAAAAAATATGGATAATCATAATTTCAGGCCAGAAATTATTGAAGCACGAACGCATGGTTTTTCAACCATCTCCCGCTTTAGTCAAACGCTACAACAAAACATGGTATATCGAGCGCAAAGTGTAAATGATGGGAAAGCAATTTTAGGATTCGTAAGGGTCTCGCTCCCTTTACATAATATCGATCAAAAACTCGGTTTGTTAAGATTAAACGTACTTTATGGTGCTGCTATAGCCGCATTTTCGGCATTAATATTAGGTTTCTTTTTCGTAAAACATTTCCTATCGCCGATCGTTCGTATGACAGAAGTCGCTGAGTCTATTTCAAAAGGGGACTACAACCGTCGAATTGAGATTAACCAACGAGATGAAATGGGGATGTTGGCGCGTGCAGTCAATAGAATGGCATTAACATCTTCACAACGAATGGAAAAAATTACAGAAGACCGTAACCGACTCGCTGGAATATTAACAGGTATGGTCGAAGGGGTGATCTATGTGGATGAAAATCAACTTATTCAACATATAAACCAAGCGGCGCTCAATATGCTTTCTTTATCAAAGACTGGCTGTTTAGATAAGCCGATTTGGGAGCAAGTACGTATTGAAGAAATAACCACAGCAGTAGAGCAAGCGATTGATACGGGCCATGTGGTTAAAACTCAACTTTGTAAGGACTCGAGTCAGCTTACAGGCCAATCAAAAGATACCGTGATAGATATCTATGTGGCAGCTATTTTAAATGAAAATAGTCGATCTATCGGGGTTGTTATTGTACTCAATGATATTTCTGAAATAGCGCTACTTGAACGCATTCGTCGAGATTTTGTTGCAAATGCTTCGCATGAATTAAAAACACCTATAACGGCAATTCGGGCTTTAACAGAAACCATTCTTGATGATGAACACATGGATTCAGCCATTAGCCGGAGATTTACTGAGAAAATAAACGCACAAAGTCTGCGCTTATCGACTTTAGTAACCGATCTTATGACAATCTCTCGTTTAGAGTCCGACGAAACAGCTAAACCGTTACAAGTATTAAATTTTAAGAAAATAGTCGAAAGTTCTTCTGCCGATGTTACGACCGCTTGCCAGGATAAAAATATTAAGCTGTCATCCCAACTTTGTGAGGCGCGAGTACAAATTGAAGCAGACGAGCAAGCGATCAGTCAGTTGGTTGATAACTTACTGGATAATGCTGTGAAATATACACTCGAAAATGGAAGCATATCCATTTTAATGCATGTTAACCTAGATCAAACTAAAGTGGTGTTAGAGGTTAAGGATAACGGTATTGGCATCAGCACCCAGCACCAAAAACGAATATTTGAACGTTTTTATCGAGTCGATAAAGCACGCTCAAGAGACTTGGGTGGTACCGGCCTAGGCCTATCAATTGTAAAAAATATAGCAGAACAGCATGGTGGTAGTGTCAGCATTCAGAGTCGATTAGGTGAGGGAACCAGCTTTACAGTTATTCTTCCTATCCTCTAACCATAAACTGCAACTATGGGTATAATGGCATGTTAGCGTTCTTACTCTTTTAGAATATATATAATGATTTTACAAAAAATTGATAAAGTAACTTATCGCAAACGATTGAATAAAGTAATTGCATGTGTGATTACCGCCCTTTTAGTAATATCTTTAGGGATTTCAACCTTATTGATACATTTTATCGGAATGCAAGACAGTTCCAACTTTACGTTAAACCTTATCGGCGTGTGTATTGCCGTTAGTCTTGTCGGGACAGTGTTATACCGAATTCGTGTTTTATCCTTCATGACTGAGGTCTTATATGTTTGGCGCTTAAAGCAGGAGCTAAACGCAATATATCGTCAATCAGCTAAGCTAAAACCAGCGGCAGAACTTAACAACTATAATGCATTAATTGTCACGTATTATAGTTTGAAAGCTTCAATCCAGCTGTATGAACTAGATGATAATGACCTGACATTAACTAGTCTAAGAGCAGACTTAATAGCGTTAGAAGCAAAAATGCAGACCTTGGGCATGGTCGTTAGTACTGCCGATTATCACCGCGATTTATTGAAACAGCTTACCGATACCCATTCTTAACAGTATTTTTTTGTCATTTTTATGCACTTACATTCTGAGTTAATCTGACCTAATTATCCTTTTTTTTATCACGCCTACGTTTAACTAAAATATAAAGCTAATATTCTATCCAATTGTTATTATAAGAAGTTCGTGAAGGGGCTCAAGGAAGGTATTTTATGAACTGGTTAATACGTGGAATAATTATTTCAATAATTTTATTGGGAATCGGTGTGCTTCTGATGTACCCGGAAATAACTTTCAATAAGGTTGTTACACCGCTTCTTGACTCCATTATACACAAAACAGATGTAAAAAATGGTGCGGAGCAGGATAGGGCAACAGTTTATCCTCAGCCCATACTGAGAGAGCCTATAAATACAGTCGCTCCTGTAATAACTACAAATACAGAAGAATCAGTCGCTCAAATTCAAAATGAACTGCCAGAACAAACAACTCCACTACAGCCACCTCCAAATAACTTGAGCGATAGCGATGATCAGGTCATGTCTTTGGTTAGCGATATCAACCCAAAAATAAAAGAATGGATTACGCCAGCTGAACAAATTAGAAAATGGGTTGCGCTTATTCACCGTATTGCACAAGGTACAATGTCGACTAAATATCGGCCGCTAATATTTAAAATTCCCGCTTTTAAAGTGATCAATAAAGGGGGGCGAATATACGAAGATCCAGAAAATCATAAACGCTTTAACACCTTAATTGATGTTGTTACTTCTGTTCGTCCAGACCTTTTAGTGAATTATTATCGCTATTGGCTGCCAATCTTTGACAAAGCATATTCCGAATTAGGAAATGAAAGTAGCTTTAGTCAACGTATGAGATTAGCAATGGATAATATTATTGTTGTTAAGCCTTTAGCCGTTGGGCTAGCTGAGTTAAAAAAACCTACCAGCATTACCTACAAATATATAAACGCTGAAATAGAAAATAATAGTGATATTACTAAATGGCTGTGGCGCATAGGGCCTGAAAACGCTAAAAAACTTCAGAATTATTTGCGTGAATTCATTCGTCAGCTGGATAATTAATAAAGCAAAGTTGCGGGGTGTGTGTATGGATTCAAAAATCAAAAACACAAGTAAACATGATCGTATTCTTGCGGAACAACGTGATTATAACGCTCAACGCGCAGCCGGATATAGGGAACAGGCTCTAAAACTTTACCCCTGGGTTTGTGGGCGTTGTGCGCGTGAATTTTCTCGACCAAATTTGCGAGAACTGGAAGTACACCATGTCGATCATAATCACGATAACAACCCGCCTGACGGAAGTAACTGGGAATTGTTGTGCATGTATTGTCATGATCAAGAGCATTCAAAATATGTGAATTTCTCTGAAGATTGCGGGCAGGCTAGCTCAACTATAACAGCAGCCACTTATAATCCTTTTGCAGATCTAAAAGAAAAAATGAAAAATATTAAGTAGAGCTTTTAATGCTCGTGTATTTCAATTTTCTGCATGCATACGAGGCATTAGTGGGTGGCTGATATAACCCAGTTCAATTCTAAAGATTTATACGAATATTATATTTTTAAACTCCCATTATCTGACATCACATTGCGTTCTGTTTTACTCTTTTTTTGTAAAATTTAAGGTACTAATGGAAGGATTCAAATGGCCTGAATATCATTATACAAATTTCCTCTATAATGCTGGCCAACAAAATCGCTCCCATTTGTATAATAAAATTCAGAAGATTTTGACTATCACTCTGGAGTTTAAGCGAACCCTTTAAGGTGTCTAGAAAAACCAAGAAAGTCAGCGGTTGACACTCTGAAATACAGAGTTTATGCTCTGTATTTCAGAGTAAATAGAAGGTTGCGTTAATGTCAAAATTACTCCATATCACCAATGGTGACGGCGCTGCCGACGTTTTAAAAAATTCAGTACTTGATGGAGATACGTTGCCTTGGCGGGATACGATGCATTATGGTCCATTTCCCGAAGGTATTGACTTCGACGAAATTAGTGCAGTTCGTGCGCGTTATTTTGCAGGAAATTCTGACGAAGTTTTTGTCGAAATTGAACGTGATTTTCAACTGAGAAATGACCATTTAAAGGCCACTGAGCATTACGACGAAGTGGTTCTTTGGTTTGAGCACGACCTACTTGATCAACTACAAATAACACAAATACTAGACTGGTTTGGGAGTCAGCATGTAAAACCTTACAGTTTAACCATGATATGTATTAACAGTTTTGAAGGAATAGAGCCTTTTAGAGGCCTTGGGCAACTTAACTGTGATCAAATGGTTTCACTTTTCTCGACTCGGCTTCCGGTTACGCAATTACAGATGGAGCTAGCAAGTGAGATCTGGGCGGCATTTAGATCTCCAAACCCTAAAGAATTAGAAACCTGCCAAGAAAGGAACTTAGATTCGCTTCCTTTCTTGGGCGCAGCACTGTTTCGTCATCTTGAAGAGTACCCCTGGACTTCCGACGGCCTTACTCGTACAGAGAGACAGATAATGACATTAATCTCCAGCGAAGTTTCCAGACCCGGCATGGTTTTTTCCGATAATATGCAGTTAGAAACATGCTTGTTTATTGGAGACTGGCCTACGTATAAGCACATTAGCAATCTTTGTAATACATCGATGATTCAATGTGAACCTAATCAGGAATTTCAGTATGAGATCGACACGAAAATATCGATCGAAGAATTCCGCGCACAACGACTATCAATAACAGAAATAGGAAATCAAGTTTTATCCGGAGCGATAAATGCAACGGATCTCATTGAACGTGACGAGTGGCTAGGAGGTGTTCATCTACAATCAAATGAATCTATGTGGATGTGGGACTCAGAAAAACGAAAGCTAACATTAATAGCGCTATAGTGATGGCGTTACCATTATTGGATCCGGTATTCCACCAAACAGTAAGAACTCGAGTGTCTGTTTTGCTGTATAAAGGCGGGGCAAGCTTTTCACAATTAAAAGCAGCGTTAGATATCACTGATGGGAACCTAGATGCACATCTTCGTAAACTCAGTGCAGCCGGTTATCTTCACAGCCAGATGGTGAGGGATGGTCGCCCTCATACGCTTTATCAACTATCTGATAGTGGCACAAAAGCCTTTCGGCAATACCGAGATAGTCTTCGATTATTACTTAAACAGTCCGGTAAATAGTTAACTTAATCTTGGTGTGAAATGCCAAGCCAGGTCCTATTGCTTTCCTTTTAGCGCCTGGCTGTGTGTTTGTAATCCAGCTGGATATGAAAAGTGGTGCCGATCTCGGGGTCCGAGGTCAAGGCTATTTCGCCATGGTGATGTTCGGTAATAATGAAGTAAGAGAAACTCAGACGCTTGCCCGCATCATATTCGGCCCCAGGGTTGTAGGGTTCATTGCTAAAATAGGGTTCAAAGATAAACTGATGCTCTTCTGACGAGAGGCCGAGTCCATTATGTTTTATCTTTATCCACAAAGCGTCGTAGCAGTTACTTACATTAATGGAAATTCTAGGGATGCGTTCGCTGGGCTGGTTGGCCACGATAGCATAGAAGGAGTGGCGCAGCAGCGATAGGAAAACCTGTTGTAATTCAGAGGCAAAACCGGGTGCTTGTGGTAGATCCACCTCATAATCGCGTAGTACTTCAATCTGACTGAACTTTAGGCCATTGGGTATGGAAAAGGTATCTTCGGCCATTTCCAGCGCATGATCCATGACTTCGGTTATGTTGATGCTTGGCTTAATATCACGTTCACTGCGCGAGAATTCTAGTAGGTTGTGGGTGATGGCCACAGCTTGCTGGCTGCGTTCTTCGGCATCACGTAAATAATGTGTCAGTTTCAGAAGTGATTCAGGCTCGACGCCGTCAATGTGATTGGCTTTATCGAGCGCCAGTTGCACGTCCTTAATGATCGCCTGCAAAGGAAGGTTGATATCGTGAGCCATGATGGAGGCGAGCTCACCCATGGCAGACATTTTGTCTTTCTGAATCAATTTGTTTTCAGACAGCACCTGTTGCGTTACGTCGTCGATTAGAATCACCACGCCGGTATCGCCTGCACCTTGCAACGGATAGAGAGTGATCTCGTAATGAAATTGGGTGCGTTGTGTTCGGCGCAGTGAGTGGGTTTTGTGATCTAGTAATGCAGCGTTGACCTCTTCACTAGTGACTGGAATTATCGGATAGGCTTCCCAAAGGACACAGTTCAGGGCCTTCTCGGCTGGCAAGCCAGTAAGCTTTTCGGCCCCCTTGTTCCACTGTGTAACCACGCCTTCCTTGTTCAGACCGACCAGCATCAGTGGCATGGACTCAAGAATGCTCTTGATATAGGTTTCGGACGCGTGCAGGCGGTGGGTAGTATCACGATGACCAGCTATTTCGCCCTCCAGCAATTCATTGGCCTGGTGCAGCTTTCGATTCGATTCATTCAGGTTAGCGGTGCGCTCTTGCACACGTTGTTCCAGTTCGTCATTGATCTCTTTCAGGGCGCGACGGCTGAAAAACAGATGATGGCCGGTAATCGACAGCAGAAGAATTAGTATGCCACTTGACCAGTTAGCGATGTACTGCCATTTGGTGCTGCCATCTTCGAATTTGAAATAGTTGAGTAAACCAGCAGCCGCTGGGTGGCTGTATAGGGCTAGAATAACGGGTGCGGCGAGCCGAAACAGAGTGAAGTTGAATTTATCCATAGATGCCTTGTATTGTATAGCTGTCGTGTCGGGTAAGAGCCGGCGCTTGCGTTGATAAACTTTAGGAAGCACCGGGAAAATTAAGTAGATGATTCGATATTATGACGGAGATTTCGCGCACAAGGTAGACCTGATCGCAAGAATAAAATAAATTTAAGTGCCGTATCGCTGATCAATAGGGAAAGCGGTGAGTAATTTTAGTTAGAAGTTTGTTGAAGCATTCAATGAAACCATTCGACATAAATATATCAAACGTTAAAAATAATTACTGTTTATTGCTCACAGTTAGCAATCTATAGAGAGCTTGCCAAGGGTTCAATCCAGAATTGATAGGTCTGTGACCGTTAATATTACACACTTCAACATACAGGCCCATATCCAAAGCGATAGCTTTGGGTTCGTGGGAAGCTTATTGCCAAACTACAAAAGCGATCCTTTTCCCTAGGTTCGCAAACCCTTAGCTATGAGCACAAAGCGTGCATTATTAAAACATAAAAGGTCCGTTAAAGTGGGGGAAGTTCAGAGCCCATTGCTTAACCTTGTTAGAATATCATTCTCCATAATAAGGTTTACTTTGACCTTACATATTTCAGTCGTTTTAAATGAATCTGAAATAGGCACTAATGACAACGTGAATGATTCACTTTCACTTTTTATATCTCGAATTACAGAATAGGTTACATTCTTGCTAAAACGATCCTTTATAAAATACATATCTTGCCCCCAAGAGGAGCAAAGTTTTCCCTCATTACTATAACGACCATAATTTACACCTGGTGCTAATTTATAGCCGTCTTCAGTTGAAGCTAAAAAATAATAACTAGTACAGTCAGCATGACCACCAGATGTGGTTATAATAAAGTCATCTGTTTCATCATTATTTATTCGTGCTCTATATAAATAGCTATAATTCCCATCATCTATAATTTTATTTCGTATTTTAAATGCGATTCCTTCTTCTCCAATTATTTTGAAGAAATCTTTAACTTTTCCTTTTTTTTCAAATGGTATCTGTTTAGTGCGGCCATAAACGAAATCTTGTTTAAACTTACTGCAGTTAGAAGAAGTATTTTTAAGTTCTGTTAACCTTTTTTTATACTCATCAAGTACACAATTTGGAGTCGTACAACTATTTCTTTTTTTGAGCCACTCTCTCTGATTGTCTCTTAATTCATTAAGTGCCTTCCCGACAGATGTGATAACCCTTGATTTATACGTCTGACCTAGCCTGCTATCGTAATCGGATATTGTACTGTTCTCACAAATTAATTTTTCTATTGTTGATGATGTTTTTTGGCAATCAAAGCTTGCTGAAAAAGAAATGGGGGATATAAGTATAAAACTTAAAACAATAACCTGTTTAAACACGGAGCCTCCTTTTGGTTTGGTATTATCCATAAAAAGTAGATACTTATGCTTATGCATGAGTTTTTAATTATGACCTAGAAAACGAATTAAGCAAAAGTAAAATGTTCGCTTTCTGTACTAAGTCTTATGTTGGCTTTCGACCTAAAGCGGTACTTTTAGCTTCCGTATAATACGACTTTTTAGTTAAGAGATAAGAATTCTCTGATGCCCGCTATGCGCCTAAAGCAAGCGTTGTCTTGATGCTGCGAAATGCTATCCTTAACATTTTTTAGATGCACTTATATGGATTCCGTATAACATGGTAAAATACGTAATCCGTCTAATAAACTGTTAGGCACTAAATGAAGATTTATACATACGAATTTGATTATGAGATACCCCAAGAGCTTATTGGGGTGTATATCAAAGAATCAGGGGATAGTCCTCATGACCTAAAAGTTTTTGATAAGCCATTAGAGTGGTCACCGCCAATAGTTGAGTTTGATGCTAAATTAGATCGTATCGATGCAATACCAGCTACTAATTTGCCTTTACACGTTGCAAGTAAAGAACTGGCCGGAGCTATCAAAGAAATTGCAAAAGAGGATATTGTTTTAATTCCATTCGAGGTAAAAACTAAGGGCAATATTTCAACCGATTTTTATGTTTTGCACCCAGTAAAAAGAGTTGCTATCTGGGATATGGAGGCTTCAAAATGGGATCCAGCTACTATGCCAAAATGGCCAAAAGATAGGCCGTTACATATGCATGATATGGTTTTAATGCAAAAAGGAATTGAACCATTTAGTATTGCTTACAATAAAAATTGGAACTCGATGTTAGTGTTTAATCAAGAAATAGCTGATTTACTTACAAAGCATTCTAAATGGCTAAAAATCATAACACCGGATCATTATTCAACTGCCTAACAAGTGCCACCAAGCGGAATTGGGCAAGCTGTCACCTTTTTTGAAAAACACTCAAAAAAGTTGCCATCTCACCCAATCCGTTGTGGCAGGCGTTAGCCTTACGAAGAGTGCCATGAATCGAATTGTACTTATATTACTTGTCTCGATAGCTTTGGTTGGATGTGCTTCTAAAACGATTCAAATCGTGGATGGTGAAGGCATGCCAATTGAAGGCGCACTAGTTATAAGTGAGCAGCATCCATACATAATGCAGTCATGGAAGCTAGCTGTTTACGTTACCGATGAAAAAGGGGAGGCAGTTGTCGTTCATGATCGTGGTCATATATTTAAACCTGGATATTTTCCAGTTATTGAGGCATCAGAGTTGAGTGATGATGTTCTGTGGCAGCCACAATCGTATTTTTCGAGGCGTACGCCAATATATCCAATTCACGCAGATAAAAAAATAACCATATCAACTTCAACTTACAATACGGTAAACCCAATAAAAAAGGAATATTTTTGATTCCAATAAGTGTGTGCGCTTCGAAAACAGTTTCATACAACATCGACAATTCCTATCTTAAAGTGAGCTCAAGTGAGGAAGATATCATCTTAAGCCAAAGGTTTTATTTTGTTGGTGCAAATGACCTTAAAAAAGTTTCGGAAGCTGAAGGAGAAAACAGCATATCTTTCTATTGCAGAGAAGGTGATAATCTTTACAAAGTAGGTGTCATTGTTTCTGAAAAAGTATGGCGTGTAGGCGTTCCCGACCATAAGCTTAAAATATTCTCTGCAAAAGTACCCTCTACAGAGGCTTACCTTCAGCCAAGCGTCAAATGTGCTAACTCTGAGAACGTCAGAATGAGCACTTTTGGAAAATATCGAGATGGGAAGCCTGATCTTTATTTATCGGTCGATGTTGCGGACAAACTGAGTACAATGAAGCACCAGATTCCCTGCTCAAATAAAAGCACCGATCAAATAATTAACTATGTAGAGCGGGTTCTAGAAAATGGCTAACAAAGCGCTGCTAGGGACAAACCTACGCTTCGCTCCGGTTTGCCCTAGAGCGCGGCGTTGGTATGACTCCCCACGTCAAGTTAAACGTGCAAATTCCTGCCGATTGCACGGCCAGAGCTTTTTTCTTTTTAATCAACTTCTCTTAAATTAAGAAGTATTAGCGCATCAGATGAGGCAG
>Ga0209184_1000886_pt1 | contig 24945 bp, 20 predicted proteins | sample EN8Hudsemesocosm_2_FD_184627 | JGI IMG/M metagenome (GOLD analysis project Ga0209184, IMG submission 184627) | Methane-oxidizing microbial communities from mesocosms in the Hudson Canyon - EN8C Hudson Canyon (SPAdes) (version 2) | ecosystem: Environmental > Aquatic > Marine > Cold seeps | place... | reverse complement strand
AACAATCCCCATAGTAAGTATCTAGTTCACGCGGTTTCCACAATGGAGCTTTGTTCGACATCAGCCGGATAGCATCGAGGGTGCTTCTAGGTTTGTTTTTGGTGGCTGATGACAAACAAACCTAAACTTTGCCGACTTAAATTGAGGTGAGTATTTATCACCTTTTTTGACCGCTTTAGGCTCTGAACGACTATTTACTTCTTTTGCTGTAATAGTCGCTTTTCCGACAAAGTGAACATAAACTTGTCTTATTTTAAGGACTAATTTAGGTCAGCAAAGTGGCACTTAGTGATAAAAGCGTGGAGGTTAATTAAAATAACAATGCCTGAGTGTTAGGATTCAATAAGTTCGGGTGGGGAGAACACTTTCTTTAAAGAAGGTTTTACAATCGGCTTCAATTAATAACTTTGATTGCAGATCATCTTTAAATGATCTTGAGTACCCTATTTCCATAAAGCCTCTTATTAAAAAATAATCGTACTATTTACAAATCTATTTATTTGATTATTAAAAACAGTATAAAAATTTATAAGTAGAATTAAGGAGATTTATTAATTTATATTAAAGATAGGTTTTAAGTAGAGTTTACTGGATGCTAATAAAGATTACTTTGTTAACACCGGCCATGAAAAAATCCTATCTATGTGCGTAAATTTTTTATTTACTGATTTACGATATCGACAAATAGTAATTTATTTATCGATGCAATTTTAAAAAGTGGCAATTATTCTACCACTATGAGTAAAAATATTCTTCGAGTTTCCGTGCATTTTCAAACTTTTTTTTATTATTTTTTTCAATAATTATTCAGCTGAAAAAAGGTGTGCCGCCATTAGCACTTTTATACCCTCAGGTATCTTTAAAGACGATTGATTTTCAAAACAAAAGTGTACCATCACAGCTGTTCCTGAAGCACACTTGGTGTTTCTCTGCCAAGCTTCCTGATAAACCGTAAACGAAGAACCACCAATACGACCAATATAAGTGCGTACCTCAATTTCTTGTGCGTAATACAGCTGAGCATGAAATTCAACATCAATTTTAGCGAGAATTAATTGCCAATTATTCGTATCAAGATCAGGCATAAAAAAGCGGAAAACTGGATCTCTAGCGCCTTCAAACCAAACAGGCAATAACGTATTATTTATATGACCTAGTGCATCAGTATCACTAAATCGAGGCATTAACTTTTCACTGAACATTACAATATACCACTCATTTCAAATCGTGTTATTTTACATCTTTTTTCATTATGGTGAAGTGTACGGTTAAAGTTAATAGAATATAAAGTATTGCTATGGTATTTTCATACTCAAGAATTATTGATACTTATCAAAACTATGACTGACTTTATTGAAATATACCCAAATGCCCTTTCTCAAGATTTTTGTAAAAAATTTATCCAAGACTTTGAGCAAAGCCCTTATAAAAATGAAGGCCGTACAGGCGGCGGAATTGATGTAAGTAAAAAACTTAGCCAAGACATTTATTTAAATCAACATGCAGAATTTCAGCCTGCACTACAAACTATTTTACAGACATGCATTACTCATATTATCGAATATGTAAACAAATACTATTTTAGTTTGATAAGTGGTATTGCTTTAACGGTTCAACATCCAATAACTAAACAACCTGTTCAATTAACGGCTGAAAACTTTGAAGAAGTAGGTAAACCTAATTTACAAAACCTAATACAGTATTTATTTAGACTCGCGCCCATTAATGCGCAAAAATATTTACAAGGTAAAGGCAATTATAATTACTGGCACTCTGAAATATTCCCACAAGTCGGTGACAACAATGCTTTACACAGAAATTTGCTTTTTCTTATTTATTTGAATGATGTTGAGGAAGGTGGTGAAACTGATTTTTTCTATCAAGAGAAAAGCATTAAGCCTAAAGCTGGATCTATGGTCATTGCACCCTGTGGATTTACTCACACCCACCGAGGCAATGTACCGGTATCATCTGACAAATATGTATTAACGTCGTGGATGTTATTTAATACCGCAGATAAAATTTATACTCCACAGTCTTAATACAATGAAAAATGTCAGTGTTTATAAAAACCTTTTGAGTAAACGATCAATTTGAGCCATTCTTAATTTTTTCAATAGCTTTTTAGGTTTTTCTGGATACTGATCTTGTGACTCAAGTTGTAAGTAACTGGTAATCAATTGAGTATGTTTATTAATTTCAGTCAATTCTTTAGTTAATGTTGGCAGTAACTTTTGCTTTACATCATCAATCAATAAGCCATTTTCTAGATCTAAGCCCCAAGCTCGTGGGTTAAGGTTATTGCCTGTCAATATATGTCGACGCTCATCGGCAACAATACCTTTTAGATGAAAGCTATTACTATCGTGTTGCCATAAGCGAACTTTAAGCTGTTTATTATCAATGTATTTTTGCTGTCTTTTCAAGAATGTTTTGAGTAATGCTTCATAAATATAAGGAATAATCCCTATCATAGAAAACTTATCTTGATCAGCAATGAAAAAATCATTCGCTTTTTTATCGCCAATAATAATAGTCACCTCGACCCCGCGTTTTAACGCAGAACGAACATCTCTCATGACCGGCTTAGGTAAATTAAAATAAGGCGTAAAAAGTACTAAGGTATGCTTTGCTAAACTAATTGTTTCACGTATCGTTTCATTCAGTTGGTTCTTTCTTCGGCCAAAACCAATGAGCGGTAAAACCGATAACGCTTCTGTTGACGAATCTAATTGCTGAGCATAATAATTAAAACGAGCTTCTTTTAACTTTGCTTTTAGTTTTGCAATTTTCTCTTTTACTTGAAGGTTATTAGGTAAGTTATCAATATTTAATTGTGGTGCAAATTCGCTTTTCACAAATGTTTGCTGGAGGAATTGACAAAAACTTTCGCATAACTCTGGTGATTCAATTTGGTAATAACGATCTAAACGATATTTGTCATGTTGATGTAGATAAATATCATTAATACTCGCGCCGGTATAGAGCAGAGTATTGTCAAAAAACATCCCTTTAAAGTGCCAAACACCCATAAGCTCTTTACGCTTAACCGGTACACCATAAATACCAATGCTTTCACTATATTTTGAGGCCAAATCAAGATAGAAATCACGATTACCTTGCCCTGACTTATCACCAATCAAACCACGTTGAGCACGATGAAAATCAACGAAGACTTTTATATCGACTTTAGGGTTCTTTTGTTTGGCTTGGTGCAATGCATTTAAGATTTGCTGACCGGCATCGTCATTTTGTAAATATAATGCGGTTATATAAATACGTGACTGAGCATGTTCGATTAATCGAATTAGAGCACTGGCATATTCTTTTGCGCTAGATAGCACAGTAATATTTTCAGATAAAAGAGGAATACCCGCTAACACTTTATTCATTCAGGAAAATCTACTTAATTTATGAACACATAGGTTGACGGGTAATAATACCTTATTTGTTGTAACAGTCACTTTATTTCGATAAGTGATCAAGTTTAAATTGCGATAGTTGCTGAGACAGATGGTCAGCCAAGCTTAATAAATTTTCTCCGGCGCTAGCGGCATCTTTGGCTGATTGCATAATTTGATCGGCACCTTGTGAAATACTCTCTGTATTTTGAGCCATTTCTTTCACCATTGCGCCTTGTTGATTTACTGCTGTAGATATTTGTGACGTAGCACCAACAATTTCGTCAACATTATTAGTAACTTCTGAAAAGGTCTTGTTGACCAATGATGTTTTTTCAACTCCCTGCTCTGCCATCGCAACACCTTGATGCATAGCTTCAACGGACTTACTTGTTCCAGACTGCAATAAAGCAATAATACGTTGTATTTCTGCTGTTGAATCCTGAGTACGGCTTGCTAACGTTCTTACTTCATCGGCTACAACTGCAAAACCACGACCTTGCTCTCCAGCACGAGCAGCTTCAATTGCAGCATTTAACGCTAACAAATTAGTTTGATCAGCTATTTCTTTAATGACATTAACAAATTGTCCAATATCATTACTGTAACCTGCTAATTCGTCAATAATACCGGCAGAGGTATTAACTTCTTCTGAGATACTATTAATAGCTTGTGCGGTATCACTGATAATACTTCGACCTTGATTCGCATGTTCGCTAGTTTGTTCAGTTAATTGCTGTGTAGCTGCTGTGCTATCGGAGATAACCTGAACCGAACCACTGACTTCATTAATAGACTGAACAACACTGTGAGTATTTTGCTGTTGTTTTGCAATACTCTGTTCCATATGGTCTGTAAGTTGATGAATGTTATTAGCAGAATCTCGTAATTTATTAATGTCACCACTAAAGATAAAGAGTAGTTGATGAATTTTTTGCTGCATTTGGCTGAAATTATTTGCTATATCCCCAAGTTCATCAGATGAATTAATAGTGAGTTGATGAGAAAAATCACCTTCACCTAAAGAGGTAGCAGCTCGGTTAATAGCATTAACATTATCTATTAATGAGTAATAAATTCCCATTAATAGATAGCTTATAATAAGCATAACCAAGACTAGAACGATTGCTAATACCCAAAGTGTTTGCTCACTCGTATCAGTTAAGTTGTTAATTCTTGAAGATAGTAGATCATCACTAATTTTTAATAGATCTTCCACCTGCTGATAAACCCCATTGGCCAGTTGAGTTTGTTGACTCGCACTTAAAGAAATTTCATCAGGGTCAATCATTTGTTGGTGTAACGTTTGCTGATATTTGTCGAGTTGTTTGGTGAAACTTTTGTATTTAGATAAAAACAAAGATAATTCACCTTCAGCTACACGGTCTAATTGTAAGGTCGTTTTATCAAGTTGCATTTGTAGTTCATCAATCCGTTTATCCAGTGCAACAACTAACGTATAACTCTCGGCATTGAACCCATTAGCAATAATTTGCATACTTATAGATTCAATACGTTTTAAATATTCTAATAAATCAGGAATACTTTGACTGCTTGCTTCCGCTAAATAAAAAGCTGTTGCATCGCTTGTTCTCGTTAAACCACTTAATGCGGCTAAACGTTCTCTTAATGATAAGCTTTGCCCATAAACATCTCTATAATTCTCTGCCTGACTGGCACTTTCACCATTAAGTACACCCTGCCAAGCCTTTAATAGTGCCGAAGGTGAAATGTCGGTAGGTAATTGTAATTGTGATATTTGACTCTTAACTTTGCTAAGTTGAGTTTCTTTAAGCCTGCTATGTGCAATAGTTTTTTCTAATGCGACGACTTGTTTTATTTGCCCTAATCCAATTAATTCTTTTTCATGCTGTGTTATCAAGGTACTTTGCTCTTGAACTATCCACCACGAGCCAATCAAAATAGGCAGAAAAAATATAATTGCTAACAGGATAAATTTAGCTTTAAAGCGCAAAGCGTTAGAAAGTGATATTGCAGGTTTTAGGAATGCAGACATAATTACTCTTATTGTTAAGGTCAACTGTTATGCTTGTATTTATAAGCATAACAGTTGACCTTAAAAAGAGCGGCTTTATTTCAAATTATATTTATCAGTAAAAAAGGGATTATCGTTAAATAACAGCTGCCAATTCTGCAGCTTGACGTATAGCCCTTTTCGCATCTAATTCAGCAGCTACTTTAGCCCCCCCAATTAAATGTAATCCTTGGTTAACATTTTTACTTTCTTCCAATGCTTGATACAAACTACGTTGTGATTCTTGTCCCGCACAAACAATGACATGGTCAACATCTAATAACTGTTCCTTTCCATTGATTTCAATGGTTAAGCCGTTATCATCTATTTTTTTATAAGTTACGCCAGCCAACATTTTTACGCCATTTTTTTGCAAGGTAGCACGGTGGATCCAACCCGTTGTTTTCCCTAATCCTGCGCCTACTTTACTCGTTTTCCGTTGCAACAAATGAATATTACGTGGTGTTTTTTCAGTTTCTTCTGATGCAGATTTATCCATTAATGCACCATTGTTTTGATAACTTTGATCAACACCCCAACTTTTAAGCCACTTTTCTTTGTTATCTATAAGTGGGCTTTTCTCATGCTCTTCCGCTAGAAAAACTGCTACATCAAAACCGATACCACCGGCACCAATAATGGCGACATTATTCCCGATAGGTTGTTTATCACGTAATACATTTAGATAGCTTTTGACCTTTTCATGATCAATACCTTCAATGTCTAATTTTCTTGGTAAAATGCCTGTTGCAATAACTAATTCATCAAAGCCAGCACTGGTTAACTCTTCAGCTGTTGCTTCGGTTGATAAATGTACCTTAATATCAAGTAAGCTAATTTGCTTGTTGAAATATCTAATAGTTTCATAAAACTCTTCTTTGCCTGGAACTTGTTTAGCAAAATTAAACTGTCCGCCAATTTCGCTAGCACGATCAAATATTTCTACTTTATGACCGCGTTGCGCAGCATAAACACTAAACGCTAAGCCTGCGGGACCAGCGCCAACCACAGCAATGCGCTTGTTTATTTTTGCTTTAGCAAAAGTTAGTTCGGTTTCATAGCAGGCGACTGGATTAACTAAACAGGAAGCTCGCTTTTGTTGAAAAACGTGATCTAAACAAGCTTGGTTACAGCCAATACAGGTATTAATTTCATCACTTTTGTTTTCAGCTGCTTTTTGCACAAAGTCAGCATCGGCCAAAAATGGCCGAGCCATTGATACCACGTCAGCATGGCCTTTTGATAAAACGTCTTCTGCAACTTCTGGCGTGTTTATTCGGTTAGTTGTCACCAATGGAATAGAAACTTCCTGCTTCATTTTTTCAGTGATCCACGTAAATGCTGCTCGAGGTACTGACGTAGAAATCGTCGGAACTCTCGCTTCATGCCAGCCAATACCGGTATTAATTAAGGTAGCTCCAGCTTTTTCAACCGCTTTTGCCATGGTAACGACGTCTTCCCAGCTATTTCCACCTTCGACAAGATCGATCATAGATAAACGGAAAATCACGATAAATTTTTCACCCACTTTTTCACGAACCGCTTTAATAATATCGATGGCCAAACGCATTCTATTTTCGACACAGCCCCCCCATTCATCAGTTCTTTTATTCACTCGAACACATGAAAATTGATTCAGTAAATAACCTTCAGAGCCCATAATTTCGACACCGTCATAACCCGCCCTTTGCGCCAAAGATGCTGAATAAGCAAAATCTTTAATGGTACCTTTAATTTGTCGAACTGACATAGCTGAAGGAGTGAATGGATTTATCGGAGACTTTACTTTGCTAGGCGCAAAACTAAAGGGATGATAAGAATAACGACCTGCATGTAATAGTTGCATGCATATTTTTGTAGGATATTGATGCACGGCATCGGTAATTTTTTTATGTTTACTCACTTGCCAGAATTTACTTAATTCACAACCGAAAGGCGCTAACCTTCCACGAGCATTTGGGCTAATCCCACCGGTAACAATTAAACCAACACCACCTTTTGCGCGTGCTTGATAAAATGCAGCTAATTTGTCAAAACCACCTTTTTCTTCCTCAAGCCCTGTATGCATTGAGCCCATTAAGGTGCGATTTGCTAAGGTTGTAAACCCTAAATCTAAAGGTGTTAATAAATTTGGAAAGGCGTTGTTGGCTGTTTTAACGGTCATAGTAATTCACTTTTTCGAGATTATGTATGGGATCGAATCATTTTTATAACTATAAAATAGACGTTTAAAACGATAAATTCAAGCAGTATTTTGACAGGTGTCAGATTAAAAATGTATTTACTAAATATTTCAAGTCAGTATCCTAAGTGATATGAATAAAAAGCAAATAATCAGCGATATTCTCGCTCATTTAGAGCACGAATTACTCGCTATCAAAAATGCCGCAAATAATGCTCATCTTGCAGCAACTGATGATCAGTCAGTCGCAGAAACCCAATACGATACGCTTGCCATCGAAGCCAGTTATTTAGCTGAGGGGCAATCTCGACGCGTGGATCAAATCCAACAAGCTAAAAAAGCTATTGAGCAGCTAATAATTAGGAATTTCCATGAAGATATGCCCATAGCATTAAGTACGCTTGTACAAATTGCACAAGACAGCAATAACAAACAGTGGTTTTTTATTTCGCCAGCAGCAGGTGGTTTTAAAGGGGCATTAAATGGACAGAATTACACGGTTATCACGCCAAGCTCGCCGATGGCAAAAGCGTTAATCGGAAAGGTTATGGATGATGAGTTCGAACTTATGATAGGTATTAGTAAGCAGCATTGCGAAATTATTGCCGTTCATTAGCACCCAACAAATATTTTACAACTTTTGTGAAATTGGCTGTATCGAATAAAAGCTAAGGATTCAAAGCAGCTTTGATATCAGCTAAATTCACTAACTTCACATCAACTTTTAAGTAAACAACTGATTCTTCTTGCACCAATATGGCTTCAATAACACCAGGTAACTCAATTAATTGCTCAGCCACTTCGTTGGCTTGTTCTTCACAATCGATACTTGTTGAAAATGTATAGCTCTTTGATTTTTTTAGCGGCTTCATACTGATTGCGCCAAGGAACCAGAGTAATGTCACCAATGACATGACAAGGAAGATTGCTTGCTCGCCAAATTGACTTGCAATAGCTCCACCGAGTATCCCACCCACAAAAGCACCTAAAAATTGACTGCTCGAATATATCCCCATTACGCTGCCTTTTACGCCAGCAGGAGCGATACGAGACAAAATGGATGGCATTGTTGCTTCTAAGTAATTAAATGCTGTAAAAAACATAACAACTAATAAAACTAACGTCCAAAAGCCAAGTGGTAAATACCACAGTAATAATAGTGACGCAGCTAGTAATAATATGGCGGCAGAGAACATTTGCTTTTCTTTTTGCTTTTTAATTGCCACGATCATAAACGGCACCATCAGAAAGAATGAACCTAGCAATGCAGGCAAATATAGTTGCCAATGCTGCTCTAATGCTAAACCGCTGGCAACAAACTGCTTAGGTAAAGTAATAAAACAAGCCGTTAATGCCATATGAAGAATAAAGACTCCCCAATTTAAGCGTGATAATTCAGGATGACGAATGAGTTTACTCAGCTGTTCAGGCAAAGCGACACTGTCACCTTTTGGTGCTTTATTTACAGAGTTTGGCACCATAAACTGGATCATCACCATTGCGAAAATAGTGAGTACTGCTGTAAACCAAAATAAACCACTTAAACCAAAAGCTTCAGCAACTATCGGTCCAAAAACCATCGCTAAAGTGAACGACAAACCAATAAACATACCTATGGTAGCCATTACCTTCGGACGTTGTTCTTCACGACTTAAATCAGCAGCTAATGCTAACACCGCACTCGCAATAGCGCCCGTTCCCTGTAATGCGCGACCAAAAACAACACCATAAATAGTATCTGACATCGCCGCAACTACGCTACCAAAAAAGAAAATAACCAAACCAAATAAAATAATAGGCTTTCTGCCATATTTATCTGACAAAATTCCCATAGGAATTTGTAGCATTGCTTGCGTTAAACCGTAAGCACCAATAGCTAAGCCTATCCAAATAGGACTAAAGCCGATTAATTGTTCACCGTAAATAGCAAAAACGGGCAAAATCATAAAAAGCCCAAGCATCCGTAAACCAAAAACGGCGGCTAAGGAAAATGCGGCTTTCTTCTCAATACTATTTAAACCTGTGGCACTCATGAAGTTCTCTAAACGTGTCATAAAAAAGCAAAAATCGGCGTTATAGTATCACGACAAACACTTGAACAAAAATAGAGATTAACACTGATTATTCCCAAATAATTATGCAATAATAATTGGTTCAAACTTTACGTGGATTGCTATACCAAATCTATTAAGTTTGTTCTCATTAAAAACTTATTTTCTGCTTGAGAACAAATGTTTTTTTGTACATTGTGATTCTATTTTCAAAAAATTATGTGCGATTACCAAATCGCTAGCAAATTCCTGAAGGGCAAGTTTAACTTGGCTTGCTGGCCGTATTATTGATTTAGATAAAGGAATAGTCATTATCTTTAATTAATACACTGCCTTCAATTTTTTACATCTCGCTGTTCGAGAAGAAACTTATTAACGTTGGTATTATGAAAAATATAGAAGTACGTGGCGCTAGAACACATAACCTGAAAAATATTAGCTTAGATATTCCTAGAGAAAAGTTAGTCGTTATTACCGGCCTTTCTGGCTCTGGTAAATCTTCTTTAGCATTTGACACTTTGTATGCTGAAGGACAACGCCGCTATGTAGAATCACTTTCTGCTTATGCTCGTCAATTTTTGTCGCTGATGGAAAAGCCTGATGTTGATCATATAGAAGGATTATCTCCCGCTATTTCTATTGAACAAAAATCTACTTCTCATAATCCTCGTTCTACTGTCGGTACTATTACCGAAATCTATGATTATTTAAGATTACTTTATGCTCGTGTTGGCGAACCGCGTTGTCCAACCCATCACCAACCTTTAGCTGCACAAACAAATTCACAAATGGTGGATAAGGTTCTAGCACTTGAAGAAGGTACAAAAGTAATGGTGCTTGCCCCCGTAATGCAAGGCCGAAAAGGTGAGCATGTAAAATTACTCGATAACCTAGCTGCACAAGGTTATATACGGGCTAGAATCGATGGTGAAGTTTGTGATTTATCTGATCCACCAACACTAGAGCTTCATAAAAAACATACTATTGAAGTGGTTGTTGACCGCTTAAAAGTACGCGACGATATTCAACTTCGCTTATCTGAATCATTTGAAACAGCATTAGGGTTAACGGCCGGCACCGCTAAGGTTGCCTTTATGGACGAGCCAGATCGTGAGGAGTTAGTTTTCTCAGCAAACTTTGCTTGTTCTCAATGTGGCTATAGTATGCAAGAACTTGAGCCTCGTCTCTTTTCATTCAACAATCCGGCAGGTGCCTGTAAAACTTGTGATGGCTTAGGTAATCAGCAATTTTTTGATGCTGCTCGTGTTATCACTAGCCCCGAACTCAGTTTATCGGGCGGTGCGATTCGTGGCTGGGACAAGCGTAATTTTTATTATTTCCAAATGCTGCAAGCATTATCAGACCATTACAAATTTGATCTCGAAAAACCTTTTAATAAATTATCAGAAAGTCATCAAACGTTAATACTCCGTGGTAGTGGTAAACAAGAAATTGAATTCAAATATATGAACGACCGTGGTGATGTGGTTATTCGTAAGCATCCATTCGAAGGTATTTTGAATAATATGGAACGCCGTTTTCGTGAAACAGAATCGAATGCCGTGCGTGACGAGTTATCAAAATATTTGAACAGCAAACATTGTCCAGATTGTAATGGCAGCCGTTTACGCCTTGAAGCTCGCAATGTATTTATTGCTGATACGCCTTTGACCCATATCGCTGAACTATCCATTTCAGATACATTGGCATTTTTCCAAAACTTAAACTTGTCGGGTCAGAAAGCACAAATAGCAGAGAAGATTCTCAAAGAAGTATGTGATCGCTTAGGTTTCTTGGTCAACGTTGGTTTAAATTACCTTAATTTGTCACGTGCTGCAGGGACTTTATCTGGCGGTGAAGCTCAGCGTATACGTTTAGCAAGCCAAATAGGAGCGGGATTAGTCGGTGTGATGTACGTTTTAGATGAGCCATCGATTGGTTTGCATCAGCGTGATAATGAACGTTTATTAAAAACCCTGATTCATTTACGTGACTTGGGAAATACTGTGATTGTCGTTGAGCATGATGAAGACGCGATCCGCGCTGCCGATTATGTAATAGATATTGGTCCTGGCGCTGGTGTTCATGGCGGTGAAATTATTGCTCAAGGTGATGTGAATGATATTTTAGCCTGTAAAGAATCACTAACGGGTCAATATTTATCCGGCAGAGAATGCATTGAAATACCTAAAGTGCGTGTTCCTTTTGATAAAAAGAATGTTGTTAAACTTAAGGGGGCGACAGGCAATAATTTAAAAAATGTTGACCTTACAATTCCAAATGGTTTGATGACTTGTATTACAGGTGTGTCAGGCTCAGGCAAATCAACCCTTATTAACGATACTTTATTTAAGCTTGCTCATATTGCCTTAAATGGTGCAACAACACAGGAACCTGCTCCTCATAAAGAGATCGTGGGTTTAGAACTTCTCGATAAGGTTATTGATATTGACCAAAGCCCAATTGGCAGAACCCCACGCTCTAATCCTGCAACTTACACAGGTATATTTACTGCAATTCGTGAAATCTTTGCCGCGACCCAAGAGTCACGTTCACGAGGCTATAAGCCTGGACGCTTTAGCTTTAATGTAAAAGGTGGGCGATGTGAAGCTTGTCAGGGTGACGGATTAATCAAAGTTGAAATGCACTTTTTACCTGACGTTTACGTGCCTTGTGACGCGTGTAAATCTAAACGTTATAACCGTGAAACATTAGAAGTAAAATATAAAGGCAAGAGCATTCATGAAGTGCTTGATATGACTATTGAAGATGCTTTAACATTTTTTGCCCCTATTCCCGCTGTAAATCGTAAATTACAAACGTTGATGGATGTGGGTTTAAGTTATATTAAGCTTGGCCAATCAGCTACCACCCTTTCAGGAGGTGAAGCCCAGCGAGTTAAATTGTCTAAAGAATTATCAAAGCGTGATACTGGTAAAACACTTTATATTTTAGATGAGCCAACCACTGGCTTACATTTTCATGATATTAAACAGCTATTACAGGTTATTCATCGTTTACGTGATCATGGCAATACTGTTGTGGTGATTGAACATAACTTAGACGTGATTAAAACCGCTGATTGGATTGTTGATTTAGGTCCGGAAGGAGGCGCTGGTGGCGGTGAAATACTCGTAACAGGTACACCAGAACAGGTTGCGAAACATAAAACGTCGCATACTGCCCACTTCTTAAAACAGTTACTGGCAAAAAAATAACGAACAAATAACCTATAGTAGAAATAAATACTAACAAACAAAAAGGCGCGTAGTACAAATTGATTTGGACTACGCGCCTTTTGTCGTTAATATAGAAATACTTACTATATTAACGACAGATAAATATAAATGAACGAACAACAAAATAAACCTTCATGGCAAAACCTTTTTATTTATTTACTGGCATTTTCAAGCGGTTTTTGCATTATGGGCATTGAGCTTTTAGGCGGCAGAATTCTAGCTCCATTTTTTGGAAGTAGTGTTCATATTTGGGGCAGTATCATTACGGTCTTTATGCTGAGCTTATCGTTTGGTTATCTTGCCGGAGGGAAATTATCGACTCAGAATGCTTCTTTAAAAAAATATGGCTTTATCTTTGTATTAGCAAGCATTACGATTTTACCCGTCGCTATATGGTCAACACCTATTATGGAACTCATATTCCTAAATGTTGAAGATTCTCGTTATGGTTCTTTACTTGCTTGCGCCGCATTATTTTTTATTCCTACGATAATCTTAGGCATGATTTCACCTTATTCAGTTCGTTTGTTAGTGACTGATAAAGATAGCAGTGGACAAACAGCAGGGAAACTTTACTTTGTTTCCACTCTGGGCAGCGCATTAGGTACAATTATTACTTCATTTTATTTTGTGCTATTTTTTGAAGTAGACAACATTATTATGGTATTTAGTTCAGTACTAGGCATGTTAGGTGTTTTTGCTATTTTCTTAAATAAATCAGCCAAACCTCTCAACGTAAACACAATAGGTGCTGTTCATGAATAAATTTTATATTTCGATGTTAACTTTCTTTTGCTTGTTATTAGGTTTTACTACAAGTATTTCAGCAGAAGTTATTCACCAAGAACGTTCGTTATATCGCAATATTTTGGTTGATGATAAAGGTGATTCACGCTGTTTAAAATTTAATGTTAAATCAAATAAAACGAATCAAAGCTGTTTATATAAAAGTGACCCTCAACGTTTAGTATTTAATTATACTAAACTTTTATTTTCAGGCTTGTTGCTCATTGAAGAGCCAAAAAATATTCTTATTATTGGTTTAGGTGGCGGCACTATGTCAAACACCTTACATCAACTTTACCCAAATAGTGTTATCACTAATGTAGAAATAGATCCCGCGGTTGTGAAAGTTGCTCGTCAATACTTTGGTTTTATTGAAAACCAAAGCGTTACATCGGTCATACAAGACGGTAGAATTTTTATTAAACGGGCAATCATAAAAAAGCAAAAATACGATTGGATAATCCTTGATGCCTTTAACGGTGATTACATTCCTGAACACCTATTAACGCAAGAGTTCATACAAGAAACAAAAAGCCTACTTAACGAAAACGGAGTATTAAGTGCTAACACTTTTTCGGTGAGTGATTTATATGCACATGAATCTGCAACCTATAAATCAGTGTTTGGTGATTTTTATAACGTTAGAAATTATAAAAATAGTAATCGAATTATTTTAGCCTCTAAAGGTAAATTACCCAGTTTAACGGTAATTAATCAGCGCGTAAGCGCATTAAAAGATCGCTTAACACCTTTTGGGGTAGACTTAGAGCAAGTAAGTAATCAGATGACATCAACAATTATCGAGCAAGACTGGCCTGAGAACACTAAAATATTAACTGACCAGTTCTCACCTGCTAATTTGCTGAACAATTAAACGTTCAACTTAACCTTTTACTGTTAATCTTGAATATAAAAAAGGAGCCTAAAGGCTCCTTTATACATGCTGAAATATATATATTATTTTAAGTAACTGATCGATTGATCGGTTACACAACGCGAAAAACTTTTTTGCCTTTCCTCTCGGCTCAACGAAGATATACTTTGAGTTACTATTTTCATTTTTTCTTGTTTATCTTCAGTTGGTAAGCTTTTCAATTGTTGGTAAAAACAACCGTATAATCCAAAATTTAATGCGACATCTGATTTCATACCTTGGCCATCAAGGCACTGTGACAATTTTTCAGCAAGTAAATTACGGTCCATACTTTCAACAAGTTCATCTATTTGATAGTTGTCATTGCCACTATTTTTAGCCTTATCACAAGCAAAAAACATATCGGCTACAGCCACGATAGGGATTAAATTTTTATGCTGCTCACTAAAGCGTAGTTTCAACCATTTGTCGTGCTCAAGTTCTTCCGGCGTTTTACTTTGCGAGGCATTAGCGACGCTTGACGACAAAGCAACACAAATTAATACTAAACACGCCTGTAAAAATATTTTCATAATTTTTTCTAAAAGGTAAATATTATATGCAATTTACCTTAGTCATGTATCAAAAGACAACTTTCCTTTTTATCTATTAAGCAAAAACTTCACTCAATTAAATATCCATGCTTTAATAAGAAAAAATTCTTAAGTCAAACAATATGCTCACTCGAAAATTAGTATCAACGTTATTTATTTTATTCTTCTGTTTAAGTTTTTCTGCGTTCAGTAATGATGAAACCCTTGGTCAGGTAAACGTCCAACAACAATTTGATAAATTAATTGCGTCACATAAAGGACAAGTGATCTACTTAGACTTTTGGGCGTCGTGGTGCGGACCTTGTCGAAAATCATTTCCATGGATGAATAACATGCAGGAGAAGTATCAGCAGCAAGGCTTAGTTATCATTAGTGTGAACGTTGATAACAGTAAAGCACTCGCTGACGAATTTCTGGCAGAAGTCCCTGCGAATTTTAACGTTTTTTATGATCCTAAAGGAAAAGTTGCACGAAAATTTAAATTAAAAGGAATGCCAAGTAGTTACATAATTGACCGTTCAGGAAAAATGGTAAGTGCACATGTTGGCTTTACCGAAAGTAAAAAAATGAAGTATGAAGAAGAATTGAAAACATTACTTAATAAAAAATAGTAGATGAACTTGTAAGAATCGATATTAAGTGTGAGTAAAATTTTAACTTAAACGATAGGATAAATATTTAAAACCTATCGTTTCTTCTTTGAATATTTTATCCACATATAAATTCCGCTAACCGATAGCAAGATCAGCATAAAAGCGACAAGGTCCATCAGTATCACACCAAAGTCTCCAAATATTCGCCCAGAATGGGCATCAAGAATCACTCTTTCCCAATTTAGAAACTGAGACTGATATTGTGTAGAAGCTACCGCTAATTCTGACTCTGGAACAACTTCTGACGTAATCCACTTTGGTTCAACCAATGTATTAATTTTTTGCCAATCAAAGAAATCACTATCACCTTGATAATAGCCATTCGGTGTTTTTAACAATATGTTATTTTCTGAAACACTCATTGCCTGAATAGGTACAGGTAAATCACTTGAACTATCAATTTTATCAACCAGCTCACCTTTATCAGTAAAGATAACTAATTGCTTAGTAGTCGCTAATAATCGATACGTCTGAAATTTGCTTATGCTAATAATCGGCTCATCACTTTCATAAGCGAGCTTATCGCCTACCCATACAAATTGCTCTGTAACTAGCCATTTTTTTTGTTGATAAAAGCGAATATCACTCGGTGGTTTAATGCCATAATGATTTAGCAGTAAAGGACTGGTGATCAATTTTTCAGATAAGGACAAGAGTGTCGTATGGTTTAAAGCAATACCAGAAAGAGAAAGAAATATAATGAAGAGTGCTGAGAATATACCAAGTTTTCGATGCCATTCTCTTAAATGCCGAATAATACGATAACTTATGGAGTGTGTAGATTTTTTCTTAATCATGTTAATACGAGTTAAACCTATCTAACTAAAATGATGATAGGCAAAAAAATTAAACTCTTACCTTTTTATTTAACCAAAGTGCCAATCGTGCAACTTTAGTAAGTGCCCGTACCGACATGGTTGCGCCTGTTATACCATCAATATGTTGATTAAGCTTGTTTTCTTTAGTTAAAGACGCTGAATGAAACTGCTTAGTAAAAAATTCATGCCGAACTTCATCACCACGAGATTCTCGATACGCCAATACTTTAACGTCTACAATCTGTTCATTTTTAATATGCACGCCAATTGTTATTGGCTTTTCTTTTCCAATTTCTTCAAGTACCCAAACCGTTTCAGTATCTTGCTGCCAATACCTTAGGCGTAATCGGTTGTACTGATGACTCATTATTTCACTTATCGCCACCTTATCTTCAGCAGATAACCATATTACTTTAGATTTTGGTAATTCACCGTTAAAAGAAGTGCTCACAAACTGTTTAGACGTTTGGTAAGTTTCTTTGGCAAATACCTGTGTTTGTAAGCAAAACACGATAAGTAAAGTGAATATAATTTTAACCACATGCCCTCCTGTCAACTGAAAATAATTTCAAAAATATAAAAGTGAATGAACACTATGGCCCATTCACTTTTTTATTTATTGCGTCATCCTCATGCAATAAATGCATCAAGATAAATGCTCATTAAAACTGGTAACCAAACCCTATATTAAAGCCTGTAGAGTCTTTAGAACCACCCAATTCTTCAATGTCAGCTTTTAGTACAACATTTTCATGTAAGTAATAGTTGATACCTACGCTTGTTGACTCAACAGCATCAGAAGAGCTTAAGCCAGCTTCATTATTATATTCAGCATAACGGGCAAAAGCCCCTATTTCTTCGTTAAACATATATGAAGGTTCAATGTACCAACCTGTTTGCTCATCACGACCTAAGGCTTTAGCTTCATCACCATCAATATCCCAAGTTGCATATAATGCGCGAACTGTGAAGTTATCAACTTGGTAAATTGCATGTGCTTGAAATAATATTGCAGAAGCATCATCAATACCGATAGCGCTTTGAGTCAAATCTGTTTGATATTGTAACGTTGCAGCCAATTCTAAACCTGGAATCGCCGTATATTTTACACGACCCGTATACGCTAAGTTTTCAGCAGAGGCATTTGAAACTTTTTGACGACCACCTCTAATTTTATAATCACTTCCAACTTTTAAACCACTTGTAACAGCAGCATCAATTGCTAAACCAGGTGCCAACTTAAAGTTACCTGCAACACCGGCTTCCCACCAAGTTGCTGGAATAATGTTCTTTTCAACACCATTACGTTCAACACCGTAAAATGTTGGTGGCTCATGAGTTTCGTTAATAATACCTACTGGGATTAAGAACAAACCTGTTTTAGTGGTAATTGTATCGCTGTAGTCATACTCAACATACGCTTGTTCAAGCTCAACTTCACCACCATTACTACCATCATCAGTGTCTTTTACTAAAGCGTGCTCTAATTCGAACTCAGAGAAAAAACGGATTTTGTCAGTAAATTCATGACCAAAGAATAATACGAAACGGTGAAAATCAACTTTAGCTTCTTGATCTTCATAATTGTTATAGTGCAACTCACCGTAACCACCTATAGACGTTTTAGCAAACGGACTCGCTGAAGTGCTTGACTCAACTTGGTCAGCAGTCGCTTCAAGACGTTCTTCTGTTTCGTCTAAACGTTTTTCTAAGCTTTTTAATACTTCTTGCTGTTGTGCGATAACTTTACGTAATTCTTCAGTATTGTCATTTGCAGTAACTGCCGTGCTAGCAAATAAGCCGATAAGTGCAGAAGCAATTAAGGTTTTCTTCATCATGTGTGTCATGTCCATCAAAGTTTGTAAGGAGATATTTTAATTGAGGTGATGATACATAAAAGGAAAGCTTAATGCAAACGATTATCATTAAGTCTTCTGTTTGTATTTGATGGCATCCAGCTTTTTTGAAAAAATTTATGATTTTACAATCGGAACATTAAAAAATAAATCGCCATATTGTTTAAAGGAATAAAGTACAGTACTCACTAAGTACCTTTGGTATAGTTTCGTATACTAATCAACTAGAAGACCCCTCTCCGGACGGTATTAAAATCAGTGAATTAGAAAAGTGGCAAAATGAAGGTTTAATTAAATATTTAGGCAATACAAGTGATGTTCGGCCTTTCATAAAAAATGTCATGTTTTGTTTTAGCTTCTTACCATGAGGGCTTCCTAGGCCATATTAGAAGCGATGGCTATAGGGCGAGTATAACAACAAGATGTACCAGGTTGCCGCGAGACCGTCGAAGAGGGGGTTAATGGGCTGCTTGTCCCCAAAGCCAACTCAAATATGTTAGCTGAAAAATGATTTGTCCATTGAAAATGGCAATCAGCTCGATACAATGGCTAAGAATAATCTAAAGCTTGCTAGACAAGAATTTGATGTACACATAGTCATTAACAAGCTTTCCGAAATTTTAAAACTAACAGGTCCTCGACATGATTAAGCGTATATTCGACATATTAGTTTCTTCCATAGCTCTATTAATATTTTCTCCTATTATATTGCTACTAAGTCAGAAAGTAGCAAAAAATCTCGGTAAACCTGTATTATTTAAACAAAATAGGCCAGGTTTAAATGGAAAAATATTTGAAATGGTGAAATTCCGCTCAATGCTTGACGCGAATAATGAGCATGGAAAACCCCTCCCAGATCATGAAAGACTACCTCCTTTTGGTGAAAAGTTGCGCTCAACAAGCCTTGATGAACTTCCCGGATTGTGGAATGTTTTTAAAGGAGACATGAGTCTTGTAGGACCTCGTCCATTATTAGTAGAATACTTGCCACTTTATTCTAATGAACAAGCAAGACGTCACGATATAAAGCCAGGTATTACCGGTTGGGCACAAGTTAATGGTCGTAATGCGATTAGCTGGGAAAAAAAGTTTGAACTTGATGTTTGGTATGTTGACAATCAGTCTTTCTGGTTAGATATAAAAATTCTTTTTTTAACAGTAAAAAAAGTTTTTACTCGTAGCGATATTAATGCAACGGGTGAAGTTACCATGACAAAATTTACAGGAACTAAATTATGAAAAAATTAATCATTATTGGTGCTGGGGGGCATGGCCGTGTAGTTGCCGACTGTGCTCAACAACAAGGAAAATACAGCCAAATAGTTTTTTTAGATGACTGCTTCTATGAACGAAAAGAAAATAGTGAGTGGCAAGTTATAGGTTCAGTCAAAGATTATCCAACCTATGTTGATGATGCCGATTTTGTTGTAGCATTTGGCAACAATCGTTTGCGTAAAGACATTCTGAATCAACTTAAAAAAGCAAAAGCTAACATTGTTTCACTTATTCACCCTAAAGCAGTAGTGAGCCCTCACACTATCATTGGTAAAGGTGTTGTTGTATTCGCTAATGCAGTTATAAATATCGGTGCAAGCATTGCTGATGGCTGCATAATAAATACAGCTGCAACGGTAGATCACGATTGTGAGCTCCATCAATGTGTCCATATTTCACCTGGTGTTAATATTGCTGGTGGTGTTCATATAGCGCAACTTTCTTGGATCGGGATTGGTAGTATTATAGTTGAATGCATTACCCTTGCTGATAATACACAAGTTGGTGCTGGTGCAGTAGTTACCCAATCTACACAAGCTAACTCACTTTATGTAGGTGTACCCGCAAAACGTGTGCGCTCATTAACTAAAATTTAATAGGAAATTCTGTGCTAAATACTCCCTTTTCACCATGGCCAAGTTTTACAGAGCAAGAGATTGATGCAGTAAGTTCGGTATTACGTTCAAATAAAGTTAATTATTGGACGGGCCAAGAAGGTAAAGCTTTCGAAATGGAATTTGCTGAGTTTTGTGATAGTAAATATGCAGTAGCTGTTGCTAACGGAACATTAGCACTCGATCTTGCATTAAAAGTATTAGACATAAAGGTAGGTGATGAAGTTATAGTAACTTCTCGTACTTTCATCGCATCAATTAGCAGTATTATCAATGCAGGTGCCACACCAATATTTGCTGATGTTGAGCTTGATAGTCAAAATATAAGCGCTCAGACTATTACTGAAGTTATAAGTACTAAAACAAAAGCAATTCTATGTGTTCATTTAGCTGGTTGGCCCTGTGAAATGGACGACATCATGGATTTAGCAACTTCAAAAAATTTGTTTGTTATTGAAGATTGCGCTCAAGCTCATGGGACTAAATACAAGGGAAAGCCCGTTGGAAGCATAGGTCATATCGGCGCTTGGTCTTTTTGCCAAGATAAGATAATGACAACAGGGGGCGAGGGAGGAATGTTAACGACTAATAACGAACTTCTTTGGAGAAGCGCATGGGCTTATAAGGATCACGGAAAGTCTTATGCCGCTGTTTATGAAACTCAACATCCAGATGGATATCGTTGGTTGCATGAAACATTTGGTACGAATTGGCGGTTAACTGAAATGCAATCTGCTATTGGCCGAATTCAATTAACACGAATGCCTGATTGGAAAAGATCTCGAACAGATAATGCTAATAGAATACGTACTACTTGCCAAAAATATCACTGGCTAATAGTACCTAAAATTCCAGAATATGTAGAACATGCTTATTATAAATGTTACATACAAATTGATATGGATAAGCTCCCCACTGATTATTCACGTGACTACATTATTAATGAAATAGTAAAGAAGGGTGTCCCTTGTTTTTCAGGAAGTTGCTCCGAAGTTTACAAAGAAAAAGCATTTAATGGTACTCAATTAAGACCTAATTCTCCCTTGAAAAATGCCCAATTACTTGGGGAAAATAGTTTGATGTTTTTAGTTCATCCAACATTAACCTGCGAAGAAATTGATAAAACCTGTAGAATACTTACTGATGTATTTGACAAAATAGAACAAATGACCAAATAAATATGTTAATAGTTGATGACAATTGTAAGAAAACTTGTAGAATATTTGTTAACCCTTAAGGTTGAATATTATAGAATCAATAAACATGTGTACTAAGGTGTAGATGTAATGGTTAGACGAATTGATTTAATCCCTAGTTCCATTAAGCTTATAATCGTATTAGCTTATGATTTATTCGCTATTTCTTCAGCATTTTTTCTATCTTACTTCATTCGTGTTGGGTTTGAAGGCATCCATATATCTTGGCCTGAGATGGCTGCTTTCGCTCTAGTAACACTTAGTACATTAGTATTATTTTATAGTTTTGACGTATATAACTCTATTGTTAGATACTTTAACGCTAAAGCTTTTATCAAAGTGCAAAGTTTACTAATATTGACAACTATAATCTTCTACTTTTCTGGCTTTATCTTTGAAGCTTTTGTCCCTCGGTCTGTCCCTATTGTTTTCTTAGTTCTTGCCAGTGTTATGATTGCAGGTGCTAGAGGATTAGTTGGCTTTATTGATAATAAAAAATGGTTCGACGAACGTGAGGGTGTTGTCATTTACGGAGCAAGCAATGCAGGCCGCCAATTAGTTAACGCCTTATCATTAGGAAATAAGTACCAACCTCTTGCATTTATTGATGAAAAGAAACGCTATCAAGGGCGTACAGTATTAGGCTTAAAAATCTTTCCACACTTTAAAGTAGACCAACTTGTAAAAAAATATGGGCAATTTAAAGTGCTCATTGCGATACCTCAAGTAGACCCGATTAGATTAAAACAAATAGTTTCAACTCTAGAGCCTCATGCCTTAGAATTATTAATTGTACCCAGCATGTCTGATATTGTTTCTGGTAAACGAACTATTGATGAACTACGCGAAGTATCTGTTGATGAGCTGCTTGGTAGAAAGACAGTTGAACCAATACCTGAATTATTATCCGCCAATATTAATGATAAAATTGTTATGGTTTCTGGTGCTGGCGGGTCAATAGGTAAGGAACTATGCAGACAAATTGCACAACATACTCCCAAAAAACTCATATTACTTGATGTTTCTGAAGCATTCCTCTATGAAATACATCAAGAATTAACTGAATTCTTATCAGAAACACACAACGATTTAGTTGTTGAGCCGCTTATTGGCAATGTTCAAAATGGTATGTTGATGAAACATATTTTCCATAAATACCAAGTGCAAACGATTTATCATGCCGCAGCATACAAACATGTGCCTATGGTTGAACATAATGTTATTGCCGGTGTTACTAATAATGTACTTGGTACCAATGAAATAGCACAAGCTGCGATTTTTTGTGAAGTTGAGACATTCGTTCTTATATCTACCGATAAAGCAGTTCGCCCAACTAACGTAATGGGCGCAACAAAGCGGTTAGCTGAATTAGTTTTACAAGGTTTAGCGAAACAAGAACACAGTACACGTTTTGTAATGGTTCGTTTTGGAAACGTTTTGGGCTCTTCTGGTTCGGTAGTTCCACTGTTTAAAAAACAGATAAAGAAAGGTGGCCCAATAACTATTACCCACCCAGATATTATTCGCTATTTTATGACCATCCCCGAAGCTGCCCAATTAGTTTTACAAGCAGGAGCTATGGGTTCAGGCGGGGACGTATTTGTTTTAGATATGGGGAACCCTGTTAAGATTATTGATTTAGCGCATAAAATGACACATTTAATGGGGCTAACTATTCAGGATGAATCAAACCCAGGTGGTGATATTGCGATTCAATTTAGCGGGTTAAGACCCGGTGAAAAACTTTATGAAGAATTGTTGATTGATGACCATGCTCAAAAGACAATGCATAAACGAATTCTTAGTGCTAATGAACGTTCTCTTCCTTGGGCTGAAGTAATAAAAATAATATCTAACCTAGATGATGCAATGCGTGACGAAGACGTTGCAAAAATAAGGCAGCTACTGATTGATGCGCCTTTAGGATATCAACCATACCCAAGTAATATAATACCTAAAAAAAATAATGAATCATTATCAGATGAAGCATTAGATGATTCAGTTTATAATGCAATTTAAATATTCATTTTACTAACATCATCCAAGCCTTAGCATAATCAGGTAAATGCTTATTGGCTTGGTGATAATCACTCCATCCATTATAGCTATTAACTAACATATCTAATTGGAATAAATTTTCATCAAAAGCGCCGCCTTGGTCAGCCAAAATCCCCATACGCGATATATTTTCATCATTACGTTCGTAACTAACCATAAACAATTTACCTAAACCGAGTTGCTTTACATTACCTGCAAAAGTAACTTGTGGCTTTAGTGCAATCTTATTCTCTTGTTTCTGTCCGTAACCCATAATGCTTGGTACTTCTTTAAAGTACCAGTATCTGGCTTGTTCTCGCTTTCCTAAAGCATAATCATAAGCTATACCATTATTACGATGGACATTAAAATAACGAATTTCCTCTTCTACTTTTACAACTCCTGTACCTTGCAGTAAAACATCGTGGAGAGCTTCTTCAGTTATCCAAATTAATGCCTTAACTTTGTTATTTTGAATTAAAGCCCCGTCAATAATCTGTTGGCGAGTGTATGAATATCTAATGAGTTGAGGTTTAAGAGCTTCTGCTTGCTCTAGCGTTAGCTTTAACTCGTCAACTGGTAATGTATATAAAGCCTGATTGTATTCTTCTGTTTTTATAGGACTTCCATCAAGTAACTTCGTATAATATTTAGTTAGAAAGATATTATCTTCGGGGATATTATTAAGTAATCGACTTTTTATTTTATTGGTACTTTTGTTAGCAATTTTTCGAGCTGTTATCAAATCTGGTTTCCAGTGATAAAAGTTGAAATGTGACTGTATAAAATTTGCATCATGTAAACGACTCTTTCTTTTTGACCTCACATCTTCACGATAAGTTGAACATATAAATTGAAGTGTTCTTTTAACATCCTTCATACTAATATCATCATTAAATACAGTACCAGAGTGCACAGCAAATCTATCTTCAGGAACATTATTTATATATTCTTGTGTATTCTTAGATACTTCACATAACTCACTAGCTTTGAAATCTACAAGCCTATTAACTACAGGTTTTTGTTCAAGAACGAACTCATATGCGTTTAATGAAAATGAGAAAAGTAGTATCGGAAAGAGTTTATATATTAAATTTTGCATCAACACCTGACAGCTTAATATGTTATTTAGCAATATTCTAATATAGTTTTAAATATTATCTAAGGTAAATATTAATAAACACCCAACACTTTAAGATACTCGATTTAAAAATGCTAAGTAAGGTGATGAATATTTTATTCCGGACAACCAATAGCCTGGCTCCTTCGGATCTGGCTTTTCAAATTTACAGCGGAGCATGTCTTACTTTGACATAGGCTTAACTAACAATATGG
>Ga0209184_1000883_pt1 | contig 25060 bp, 13 predicted proteins | sample EN8Hudsemesocosm_2_FD_184627 | JGI IMG/M metagenome (GOLD analysis project Ga0209184, IMG submission 184627) | Methane-oxidizing microbial communities from mesocosms in the Hudson Canyon - EN8C Hudson Canyon (SPAdes) (version 2) | ecosystem: Environmental > Aquatic > Marine > Cold seeps | place... | reverse complement strand
CGGCAGTCCTAATTTAAGTCGCGCATGGGAAATAGCAGAAAGTGCCGGTTTGGATATTGCGAGTACAAAAGCTGTTATGAATTCAAAAGAATTCGATCAGACCCTTGCTCAAGAACGTGCTGACATTCGTTCATTAAAAGTTAGTCAAACACCAACCTTCTTTGTGAATAAAAAAACACTATCTTCTTTTGGAGCTCAACAGCTATATGATTTGGTGATGGCTGAGTTAAAAGATGACCAATCCAAGCAATAAAAAGTTTCAAGCTAGCGTGCTAACTGGCTTTAGCTAAGTAAGGCCTTGGTTCCCAGTATGATGGGAACCAAAAAGCTTTTTTGTTAAGTATGCTTTTGTACAGGAAGTAATCATTACTTACTTGTTCTCTTGTTTGAATAAATTCCGATATTCACGACTATCCAATTGATTTTATAAACGCTGTCGTACAAGGAGTTGAAGTTTATTCGGAAGATCTTCACCTTTTGCGATTTCCCCATGAGATGGAATTAAGGTCGTCGGGTTATCGAGTTCCAGTTGGTCTAATACCCATAATTTAAACTCTTTCTTGTCTTTAAAAATAAACCATTTAATCACTTGGCTTATCTTTAAACCTGGCGCGGCATTCAAAATCTTTTGCATTATCCGGGCAACAGGCTGATTAGAAAGTCGCTCGTAGTTTAAAAAGCTGTCGCACGTTATCCAAACACTGGAGTGATGAGTGTCTTGTTTTTTTAGCCATACATCCCCCCCACGATGACCAGGAGGAAATAATATACTGTAATTTTCTGGTAAAGGCGGCTGCTTATCTTCTAGGCTAAGGATATCATTTTCATTTTTCGCCACCCCCTTCTCTATTAATAATGCTTTTGCTTTTTTACTGGCATACAGAGTTGTATTTGAAAACCTCATTTGCCAAGCCGAAACGCCCATGAAATGAAAGGCATTTGGCATAATGATATGAATTTTCGTATCTTTTGAGTGCCTATCAGTTAAAAAAGTACTCAGTAAGGGTTCTCCTGGGCTGATTACAACGTATTCAGTGTCACTGATTTTTATGGAGACCGAATTAGAAACGAAATTTGGGACAATATATTGTCCAAAGGAAATTTCTGGATGTGATTCCAAGTTATGCCAGACGTTCTTTTTCAAAATGCTTACCCATTAACTTTATAAATCAAATCAGCACACTAGCTGATTTGGTTTATAAAGTCTTTGAGTATTTCATAACGAAAAGAGCTACAGCTACCCTTCTTGGGGGGTCAGAACTTTCTTCAAGTTAGTCGTTACACTTTCAAAACGCTGGTCTATATCGAGACTAGCTGAAGATAGCTTAGCCATCTTGCCCATACTTTTTTTGACCACTGTCATTAAGTATTCTTCTTGTTCCTCATCTAGATTTAAATAAGAAAATGCCAAATGCATTTCTGAAATGAGATTATCAATTATATGGATAGATGATTGATCATGCTTCTTAAATAGGCTAACAATATCGCTTAACTCATGATCTGTTTCTTGTAGTGTATTGATAACTAGACTCTTATTTTGAGCTTTAAGTGTCAGTTCAATATTCAAACTACGTATTCTTGCTTCTACGCCATTCATTACAGACGCCAAATGGTCTCGGTAACGACCTGCTTTATCTGAGTCTTCAGGCATCACCCTTACTAACAATGTAGCGCCATTAAAATTAAATAAACAGCGTTTGCCAAACGAAAAAATTCGCTCAGACTTACGCGCCATTAACATCAGTTCATCTTCAAAAGCATTCACTACCCCAGTGGTACTTAAATTAATATTTTCATCTGGTAAACGAATTTGTGCCACCGCATTGACCCCAAACTCATGGCAGGTGGTTATTAACTGGTTACCGAGCTCTTTGTAAGAGCTAACATCCTGAAGTTTCTCTAAGAATAAATTTACTTGGCCTATTTCGCTGCCATTAGTCATTGCGGTCATCGCCATAGACAAAGCTTCATTAGATGAAGTTGCAGCTGCAGTGATTCTCTCTAGTTGTGTCTTTAGTTTTGCCGATAATACTTCTAATTCAATGGGTTTTGTTATGTAGTCATCCCCCCCTACTTTATAACCATTTATTTTCTTTTCCAGACTATCTAATGCGCTTAAAAATATAATCAGCGAATTACTGAAAGAAGGCTGATTTCGAATTTTTTCACATAACTCAAAACCATCCATACCTCCTGGCATAGAAACATCAAGTAAAAATACGTCAGGTGAGAATTCGTTAACTGAATCTAGACACTCTTCACCACTTAATACATATTTAACCTCAAATTCATTTTCTAGCAATTTCTCTAGAAGACGACAATTTACCATTTCATCGTCAACTACAAGTATCTTTGGTTTGTCGCTCATTTCATTACACCTTCACGCTACTTAAATCTATATTTAACTAGTTGTTGTATTAATTGCATCATCAATGGCCGTAAATAACTCGGTCATAATGACTGGCTTTGTGACATATGAAGAGAATGAATATTTTTCAACCATCTTACGTTCTGAAAGCATCGATTTGGCAGTGACTATGATAACGGGAATATCTGACAAGATAGGTGTATTAGCCAGCTCGCCCATAAACTCATAACCATTCATGCCAGGTAAATCAATATCCAATAAAATAATGTCAGGTAGCGGGCTCACCAAAAGATCCAGACCCTCTTCTGCTGAATTAGCTAATATTAGTTGTGTATTTTTTCTGGTTTTAAGAAACGCTGACATTACTTTTTGATTCGACAGACTGTCTTCTATATATAATATATTCGTAGTTTTTGTGATTGTTTCTGGATGTTGTGGTTCATGATCTAGCAGTGATTGGTCATTCTCCTGATATTCAGGTAATGGTAATTTTACCCAAAAAACAGAGCCAACACCGGGTTTACTTTCTACGCCAATGCTTCCATCCATTTTTTCTATAAGCTGTTTGCATATAACCAATCCTATACCGGTACCCTGAATTTTTCCTTTTTCCCGACCCAATCGGTTGAAGGGTAAAAACAACTTTTTAATCTGATCGGCAGTAAGCCCATTTCCCTTATCCGTGATCCTGATTTGTATGCAATCTTCCAATTCCTGACAATTGACATGAACACTGCCATTGGTTTGATTGTATTTAATAGCATTGGTCAGTAAATTTATAATTACTTGTTTCAACCTGAGTCGGTCTGCTAGTACAAATTCATTTGATTCTGACACTTCAAGTTTGATGCTTATATTTGCCTGCCTGGCTAACTCACTTACCAAAGTTAGAGAGTCATTCAGAAGCTGATTTACTTCGCAGCTTTGAATATCTAATTCAAGTTTCGATGATTCAATCTGTGATAAGTCAAGAATGTCATTAATGAGGTCTAACAAATGGTTGCCAGCTAAAAGTATTTCTTCGGCATTGTCCTGTATTACTTGAGGGTCAGTTATACCTAATTGAAATAATTGAGAGAAACCTATAATTGCATTTAGAGGGGTCCGTAATTCATGGCTCATGCTGGAAATAAACTCTGATTTTGCTAAGTTTGCTTTCTCGGCTCTTATCTTTAGATCGTCCAGCTCCTGCATTTTTTCAGATAAGGCAGAAGTTCGTTCGGAAACCTTTTGCTCAAGCTCTGTATTAGTTTTACGTTTATAGTCGATCAGTAAGTCACGCTCTTCCAAAAGCGTATTAAGCTTTGTGTTGGTTTCTTTTAGCTCTATAAAGTAGTTCGACTGACGTACTAACATGTTATTGATATGCTGTTCGAGTACGTTTAACTCATTCTTGTGTTTACTTTTTGTTTCCAGCAGTAATTGATCAGAGGGGCTTTCAGGGCTCAAGTTATTTAAAAAGTCTTCTATGTATATTAATCGCTGGGTAATCATTCTCTGTACTAAAAGAAAGATAAAAGCGGCAACACATAATGTTTTTAACCCGTTACTCAACAGAATATAAATGACATCATTGAGTAAGCGCTCATATACATTTTCCATGCTGATATAAACACTTAATGTGCCAATATTTGGGTCGTATTTTGTTCCAAAATCATGCTCTAATGCATAATGATGCTCTTTTAGATTTGAAGTCTTTTGAACTCCTGAACGCCACTTATCACCATCTGAGCTTGATATTTCAACATATTCAACATCCGGTAATGACAAAATACTCTGTAATTCAATATCAATCATATATTCATTTATGGACCACACACTGTGGGCGACAGACACAACATAGGATTGAGCAATACTCGTAAACTGTTTTTCAATTTGTGCGATTTCTTCATGGTAATTCAGGTTCAACTGGAAGGCAGTAATGAATAATGTAAAAAAAGAACTGAAAATTATAATATAGAAGGAAAACTGTCGCCCCAGCCGGCTTTTAAAAATTGTCTTTTTGTTTTTTATATTCACAATTCCGCCTTAAGGATCAAATAGGTTTCGTTTATTGGTCATTTAGTGGTTCAGAATATGCTTCATTGATTAACACTATTTCTGGTAGTTTTTGAATAAATACATCGACTAACTTTGGGTCAAAATGTTGCCCGCTTTCTTCTTTGATTAAATTGACAGCTTTCTCGACTGACCAAGCTTTTTTATAAGGTCTAATGGAGGTTAATGCATCAAACACATCGGCTAATGCAGTTATGCGGCCAGTCAGCGGTATTTGATCTGCTTTAAGTCCATTTGGATAACCTTTTCCATTATATTTTTCATGGTGCGTTAATGCGATATCATGGGCCATTACCATTAATTCAGAGCTATCTTCTGCAAGAATATCAGCGCCTATTTGAGCGTGACTTTTCATTTTTATCCACTCATCTTCATTTAGTTTTCCAGGTTTAAGCAAGATATGATCAGGAATACCGATTTTGCCTATATCATGCATAGGCGAAGCATTAAGAAGTAGATCACATTTGTAGGCAGACAACCCTATTGCTTCTCCAAGCAAAGCAGCAACTTTGCTCATACGAATGATATGAAAGCCTGTCTCATTATCACGATACTCAGCTGCTCTACCTAAATGTCGAACTGTTTGTAAACGTGTTTCATTAATTTGATGCGTACGCTCAAGTACCTGTTGTTCTAGAATCTCATTTTGATTTTTCATGTAATTCTTGGCGAGTTGTACTTCTAACAGGTTGCATACCCGAGAAATTAACTCATCAACATCAAAAGGTTTCGTGACGTAATCACGGGCACCTTTATCTAATGCACGTTGTCGAAAGTGTTGTTGATGTTGTGCTGTTAATATCAATACAGGAGGCGGATTATCATTCGTCAATGTATTGAGCTGGTCTAACACACCATAACCATCGAGGTTTGGCATGTTAAGATCCAATAAAAGTAAATCACTTTGTTGCTTTTGATACAGAGCAACTGCCTCAGTAGAATCCTGAGTGGAAAGAACATGATTAAAACCATTCATTGCTAGCAATTTTTCAATAAGCCGAACATTTGCAGATTCATCATCAACAATGAGAATTTTTGCCTGTTTAAGGCCGATTGATGTTTTGCTCACGTTTGTTACCCCTCAAACATTAGACAATTGTATTTAGAGTTCCAATTATTGTTGCGTTTCAAATAATGCACTTTCAACAACATTCAGAAACTTCCTAATATCAATAGGTTTTGTAATGTAATGGTCGAAGCCTGCAGCTAAACCTTTTTCGACATCCTCTAACATTGCATTAGCGCTAACGGCAATAATTGGAATATTACGGTCTGTCAATTTGTGTAGCTGCTTCAGCACTTCAAAACCATCAATTCCTGGTAAATTAATATCCAGTAAGATTAAGTCAGGATTATATTTTTTAGCTAATGCTATCCCGTGTATGGGTTCACAAGCGTCTAACATATGTATATTTTTTATTTGCCCAATTAATTGGGAAACCAATTTAAGATTAGCAGGATTGTCTTCAATATAAAGCACTGTGCGTTGAACTTTATTATCAATATCAGGCTCTAGAACTTCTTCTTCATTAATAATGTCTTGATGTTTTATAGTCAGAGGTGAATTGGGTAGTTCAATCCAAAAAGAGCTTCCAGCACCCTTTTGACTTTTAACACCTATGGCGCCCCCCATTAATTCGGTAATTTTTTTAGCAATCACCAATCCAATACCAATCCCTTCTACGGAGGTATGTTCAGCACCTAAACGTTCAAAAGGTTTAAAAAGAAGAGACTGTTGTTCTTGAGTTAAGCCTTTCCCTGTGTCGTGAATACTGATACGGGTACTTTCATCATGATATATGCAATCAACCGTTATTGTGCCTTGCTCATTGTTATATTTAACTGCATTTCCTAACAAGTTAAGCATCACTTGCATGAGTCGTGTCTGGTCAGCCAATAAAGCTTGATCATGAAGCGCAAGGTTATTGAGTGTTGTTTCTGTACCATTCATTGTCAGTAAAATATTAACCCCTCGTTTTTGTGCCAAGGGCTCAATCAAACTTATTGCATCTGCAATAACTCGATGGGTTGACACGGTTTCAATAGAAAGGTCAATCCGTCCCACATCAATTCTGGAAAGGTCCAGTATTTCATTAATGAGCGCTAAAAGGTGGTCAGAAGCTTTACGTATTTCATCTACGTTCTCTTGTTGTGATTCACTTAATGGCGGGTCAATTTCTAAATTAAGAAGCTGGCTGAAGCCCATAATCGCATTCATAGGGGTACGAAGTTCATGACTCATATTTGAAAGAAACTGGGACTTCGCTAAATTTGCCTTTTCAGATTCTTCTCTAGCAGTAATGAGAGAATGCTCAATTTCTTTACGCTCAGATATATCTCTCCAAACACAAAACAGCGCATAGTCACCATGGTAAGGAATGCGTGTCAGACTGACATCAACAGGAAATTCTTCGCCATTATTCTTTTTATGAATCCATTCAAACCGGTGATACCCTTTATGATGCGCTATCTCCATCATACTATTTGCTTTTTCGTAAGATGAAACGTCATTAGGTTGATATTCTGGTGATAATTTTGATGGGTGCGTATTCAATAAGTTTTCTATTGTTTCGTAGCCTAAGACTTTCGCGGCTGCCTTGTTTGCCATCACAAACTTGTTATCGACTATCAACCACATAGGCTCTTCAGAATATTCAAACTGTAAACGGTATTTTTCTTCACTTTCCTTATATGCATGCTCTGTATGTATTCGTTTAGTAATATCCTGAACGACACCAAGCATATGTAATGGCGCGCCAGTTGCATTTCGAACAACGTCGCCACGTTCATGAAGCCAGTGAATACTTCCATCCGGCCAGATAACTCGATGTTCAATATCATATGCTAAGCCGTGTTCAACACAGCCATTGATAGACTCTTCAACATATTGGCGGTCTTCAGGATGCAAGCGAGAAAGAAAATTCTGATAGGTCGTTTCTATAAGCGTGTCTTTATAGCCGAATAATTTCCATATACCCTCAGACCAGTGCAATTTATTGGTTAATATATCCCAATCCCAAGTACCGATATTAGAAAATTCCTGGCTTCTAATTAATCGTTCTTCACTGGCTCTAAGTGCTGTAATATCAGTACGTGCACAAACAAACTTATAAGGAATACCCTGCTCGTTCAGAAATGGAACAATGGTCGACTCCACCCAATATTCTTCCCCTGTTTTTTTTCGATTGCAGATGGCCCCCTGCCAAACATGACCTTGAGTTATTGTTGTCCATATATCGTCATAAAAACTCTTGGCATGCATTCCAGAACTGATCATACGATGATTTTGACCAATAAGTTCGCCACGCGTATAGCCACTTATTTCACAAAACTTATCATTTACACTTATAATAGTGCCTCTCACATCTGCGACACTAATATAACTATGATGATTCATTGTCACGATTTGAAATTCATTTTCAATGAGTGTTTTTTTGAGTTCAACATTGAGTTTGTAGTCTTTTCTCCCACGCTTCACCCAAGTATCTATAGCTGTTAGCAATTGCTTTGGGTTAACGGGTTTTTCAAGAAATGCATCCCCCCCTTCACATATGATTTCAAGTTGACGATCAAAATTAGATTCTGCAGACAAAAAAAGTATTGGTAATGTAGAAAAATGGCCACTCTGTTTTATGACTTGTGCAAGCTCAGGCCCGCTACACTCAGGCATCATGACATCTAAAATAACAATATCAGGTTGAAATTCATTCAATATTTTTAATGTATCCAAGGGCTTGGATAATGTCTTTACAAGCATTCCAGAATTTATCAAAATTAAATTGTAGAGTTTCAAAGATGTTTTATCATCATCAACAAATAAAACTCTATATGGCGCTTCGATCGTTTTTTCTTCAGTGTTTTGCTCTATAATTTTGACTAACTTTCTATACTGCCCAGGTCTACAAAAGAAATATTGATTAGGTGCGCGAATAGCCGCTAGCCTTATATTGATATCATTATTTTCAGAAATAAAAACAATGGGAACGGAGTAAGCTATTTTACTTTCAATGCAATTGATGAAACTTATTCCCGCATCACAATCTTTGTGAAAGGTATCTAAATATATAATTACAAACGGGGTGTCTTTTTCGTAGTCACTTAAGAATTTTTTTAATGTAGATACAATTTTTACTCTATAACCAGCAGCGTTTAGCCTAGCAATATAGCGAGGTATGAACTCACCACTTTTATGGGTACTTAATGAATTTAAATCCAAGACATAAATCAGTTTTTCAGCTTCCATTTCCTTCTGCCTTATATCTACGCCTGTGAATTTATAATAAGCGGTTCCAAGTCCTCAAACTTAATAGGTTTTGTAAGAAGATGAACGCCTTGTGGTAAGCCACCTTTTTCTTTCACTTCATTCTCAGTAAGTCCAGTAGCAGCAATAATCTCGCAATCTGTTAATTCAGTTACTTCTGTTAATTCAGTTAATGCTCTAACCATTTTAAAACCGTCCATATTCGGCATCACTAAATCAGTAATGATAATATCAGGATTGGTGTTACCTATCTTAACCAGACCTTCATAACCATCCTGCGCTGTAATGACAGTGACATCCAAGTCCAAAGTAAGTAAATATTTTTGGTAAAGTCGTAACTGGGAGGCATCATCATCGACAATAACAACCGTTAAAGCTCTTTCTTCATTATGGCAATCTAAAATTTCATTTTGTTCTTTTAAGATACTCTCGACTGAACTCCGAGAAATTCTTCGATGGCCGCCACTTGTTGTCCAGGCTTTCAAATGACCATTATTAACCCAAAGTTGAATGGTACTAACAGCAACCCCTAAGAGTTTGGCTGCTTCACGGCTTGAAAAGTAGTCTTTCTGTTTTTCTGCCATATTATCCTCTATTACTAGATATTATTTTGTACAACTATGTTTCTTAAATTAATCTTACTAGGCCAAAAATCAACCTATCAAATCTCAAGAATTTAACGGCGCATGTTTCACCCATACCTCCCCACTTTTAACATCAAAAACAATACGGCGATGGCCTGTTGTACCGACGTGTGATGCGACTAAAGGGATATGTTTTTTATGTAAATGCTTTATAGCTGCCTCGGTATTCTTTAGTCCAATCAATTTATCTTCCCTTTGCGCTGTATTGACAAACATGTTGCTACCGCCGAATATTTTGGCTTGGTACTCATTCAAGTTCGTTCCATATTTAATCGCATTTTGTTCAAATAAAGACATCGCTAAATCTGAATAGCGCGCATTGATATTCGATTTAATGACCATCACATTATTTTGGATAGGACTACCAGGTAACATGTAGTGGCACATTCCCCCTATAAGAAACTTAGGATGCCAAAGAGTGATAGCAATGCATGAACCTAATAAGGTGTGAATTTGACAGTTTGAATGCCCAAAATGAAATTCACCCGGGTTAAGAAACCGGCTATCAATACCATTCTGTTTCACCTCCTCCTTGGTTGGTTGAACAAAGTTTAACATCACTGACCTCGCATAATTCTGTAGACTACTTATTCTCATACTAATGAGAATTTACAACTAAACTAACTTCAAGTTAACCTTAGACAGATAGGTTTACTCATCGAAGTTCAAAAACTCTTAAACTGCGACTCATCAAGACTTTCAGAACTGCTCGACAAAACCGAATTAAACCCAGACTTGATATCTATTGCTCCTGATAGAGCAGTTTCGCGTTGAATTTCATTTTTGGAATTGGTTGCTAAGCGGAAAAACCCAACCACTTGCTGCAGATTTTCTGCTTGAGCTTGCATTTCTTCAGCTGTCGCGGCTAATTCTTCTGAGCCGGCAGCATTTTGTTGAGTTACTTTGTCTAACTGCTGCATTGCGCTGTTGATTTGACCAACACCACTTGACTGCTCTTCTGAAGCGGCACTAATTTCCTGTACAAGTTCAGCTGTCCGGGTAATATCTGGAACCATTTTTTCAAGTAAGCTCCCAGCTTTCTCAGCCACTTTGACGCTATCCCCAGTTAACGCACTAATTTCTGAAGCAGCTATTTGGCTCCGTTCAGCAAGCTTTCTAACTTCTGCGGCTACAACAGCGAACCCTTTACCGTGCTCCCCTGCTCGTGCCGCCTCAATGGCCGCATTGAGGGCTAGCATATTTGTTTGATAGGAAATATCCTCGATAATAGATATTTTTTCAGCTATCTGTGTCATCGCAGTGACGGTACCTACTACGGCTTCCCCACCCTCTTTTGCAGCTATTGCTGATTCACTGGCAATCCCATCAGTAGTTAGTGCATTATCGCTATTTTGACTAATCGACGCCCCCATTTGTTCCACCGAAGCACTGGTTTGCTCTACGCTAGCAGCTTGTTCACTTGCCGCTTCACTTAGTGAGTTTGCAGTACCGCTGACTTGTTCGGCTGCTGATGAGATTTGATCTGAATTCCCTTGAATTTGTTGTACAACCTCAATAAGTTTTAGCTGCATATTAACCATGGCAGCATACACACCGACCCGCTTATTGTTATGGCTGTTTCCTACATCCATAGACAGGTCACCGTTAGCAATGCTTTCAGCAAGGCTTTTGACTTCTTCAGGGTCAGCACCTAGTTGCGACATAACACGACGCACAAATAATACGGCAATTAAAATGATAAAGGCGATAGCAATTAGCATTGCAATCATAATGGCATTTTCTAGTTCATTGATCGTTCTAAAGGCTTCTTCTTCATCAATTTCGGCAAGAATAACCCAATCCAAACCTTTCAGTTCTAGAGGTGCATACGCAGATAGAACATTGATATTGCGATAGTCTGGGGTAATTTCGGCACCTTCTTCACCAGAAATCGCTGCTTGGGCTGTTAGAGAGTCGATCTTGGTTGCAAGAATCGTATTTTCTTTTGAAAAGCGAGACTGAGAGCGCATAAGATTATCTGACCCGACTAAATAAACCTCGCCAGATTCACCTAACCCCTCTTCGACTATTAAATGCTTGTTGATTTCTTCAACAGGCATTTGAAATACCAACACTCCTAACTTCTCGTCACCATCAAAAACAGGAGATGCAATAAATGATGCGGCGGCATTATATGAGGGGACATACCAGTCAAAGTCATTGATAAAGGTTTCATTTGGAGAACGTGCATTCGTTGCCTTTTTAACTACTTCTGCTAAACCTGTATTTTTATGAGCCCCTGTAAATAGGTTCGTTCCATAGTCAATTTCTTTAAATACCGAATAAATGACATCGCCTGTTTTATGGTCGACCAAGAAAATATCGTAATAACCAAATTTTTCTAAGTAACTGCGTAAAATTGGATGGTGCTCCGCATGAGTTTTCGAGTACGACGAACCATCCAGCGCATCATTGAGTTGAGACTTACTGCCATTCGGGTGATTATTGTTTGAGATATAACGATATTGAGCGATGAGACCTGAATCAGAAGTGGCAATTAATCCAGCGCCAGAAATTGATTCGCCTGTTTCCTTTGCAAATTTTTGTCCAAATTCATTATCAAAAAAACGACGAACATCTTGTTTATAGAGTGCTAACTTGCTTGAGTCACCCTTGATGCCGGCAGCTAATTCGTGAAAGCTATCACGCCCCTCACGCATTAAATCGCTGACAACCTGCGATTCAGACAATGTAACGACTTGTGCTTGAATTTGATTGAAATAACCTTCGATTTCGGCCTTTTTTACTGTTTTAAGTGACTTGAGCTGATCAAAACCTTTGGTATGTAGTGCATTCTCTGCGCCAATAAGCGCATACAAGCCTGTTCCAACTAAAGGTACTAAACCTGCAAAAAGCATTGCAATTATTAGTACCCACTTCATTTCAACATTCTTAAACATATTTTCACCAATGATTGTGATTAGGTTTTGTTAATTAAAGTACTCATTCATGCATTACTGCTTATTACATTTATTTAAGAACACCTAGTGGGCAAGTTTTCAGGTTAGTGTTAAAAGCTTCAGTACTTGCCGCTTAACTGAACATTTACCTATATATAGTCCACAAAAAATATATCGTCAATTTAATTATTATAATCATTATCGTCACTTTTATAGTGGTTATTTATTGATCAATTGCTTTTTGTATTCAGATACACAGTAAGTCATTGAAAATAAGTTGTATTACTAGAAACGGTCTATTCTTTGAAATTATTTGGTAAACAAATGGATAATAGCTCTAAAGAATAGCGATGCTCACTAAGGTTGTGAATTTGCTATAAGCAAGGTTTATCATTGTTATTATTTGCGTTGTAGATTTAATCATCTGACTTACAAGTAAGTTTATTTTTGTATCAATACTAAACAGTAACAGCTTTCGTTTTGGCTGTGTGCCAAGAAGAATCTGTTACTGTTTTGTTTAAAGTTCACTCTCTAAAGATCTAGTGATCTAATAGTTAGAAACCCTTAAATTTTGTTTCATCCAGCTGAGTATTTTCAACTTCAATTTCAATTTCAATTTCCGTTGATGGTCGTATAGAGGAAGGCACTTGCTCAATGACATTATTTAGTAACAATGCATTATTTGATAACGTAAAAAATGCAACCACTTGCTGTAAGCTTTTAGACTGTACTTGCATTTCTTCGGCAGTTGCAGCTAGCTGCTCAGAGCCTGCTGCGTTCTGTTGTGTTACTTTATCAAGTTGTTGCATGGCGCTATTAATTTGCCCAACACCGCCCGACTGCTCTTCTGAAGCTGCGGTTATTTCCTGAACCAACTCTGCAGTCTTAGTAATGTCAGGTACCATTTTTTCAAGTAATGAGCCTGCCCTTTCTGCTACCTTAACGCTTTCACTGGTTAGTGTGCTGATTTCTGAGGCTGCAAATTGACTGCGCTCAGCCAATTTTCTAACTTCTGCCGCCACCACAGCAAAACCTTTACCATGCTCACCTGCTCGTGCCGCCTCAATTGCTGCATTAAGCGCTAACATATTGGTCTGATAGGCAATATCTTCAATGATTGTGATTTTCTCTGAGATCTCTCTCATCGCTTTAACCGTCCCATCAACTGCTTCTCCGCCATTAGTGGCCGCTGTTGCTGAATCACTTGCGATTTTATCAGTGGTTTGAGAATTTTCACTATTTTGACTGATCGATGCGCCCATTTGCTCTACTGAGGCACTCACCTCTTCAACACTTGCTGCTTGCTCGCTTGCAGATTCACTCATAGACCCTGCCGTATCACTAACCTGAGTCGCAGCTGAAGATATTTGCTCTGAGTTGTTTTGAATACGCTCAACCACGTCGACAATTTTTTTCTGCATGGTAACCATGGCCCCAAAAACGCCTGCCTGCCTAGTATCATCCAGCTTCATACTCAGATCGCCTGCAGCGATTGTCTTGGCAATAGTTAATATTTCAGTAGGCTCCCCTCCCAATGTTATTACCATATGTCGTGTTAACCATAAGGCGATTGCAAGCCCTAGGATTATAGCGATTAAGGTGCCAAAAATTGTGGTATTAATCACTGTGGATTCGGTACTAATGAGGGTGTTCATGCGCGCTGCCATCAAGCTACTTTCACGCGCTTTAAATGTTTGTATTTGGTCACGAAATTTATCAAAATACACTTTTCCTTTTGCTTGACCAACTAGGTCTGCCATATCATCCATTGTTTTTGCATCACCGATTTCACGACGTAAAGCAATTTGTTTTTCAACGACCAGGTTTAGCCAGTCAGTAATAGTTTTTTTACTCTCTCCTAGTAATGTCACTTGCACCGGATTGTCAGAAACGGTCTGTGATAATTCGTTTATAAGTGAGTAAAACTGCGCTTTTCCACCTTTGTAGGGGTCTAGAAACTGTTCTTGGCCTGCAAGTAAAAAACCTCGCATGCCTGTTTCCATATCAACCGCTGAAGCGACAATGGCTTGAGCTTTGGCAATCACTTTATAGGTATGTTCGACCCAGCCATTGAGCTTTTTTAGTTCTGTAATATTAATAGTTGTTTTCGCTCTGCTCTGGCGTTTTTCCATTAGTTTTCTTTCGCGGTCTATAAAGGTTTTTAATTGACTTCTAAACTTATCGAAATACTGTTTACCTTTTGCCTGTTTGATCTCATTAGCCATATCATTCATAGATTTGGCATCACCAATTTCTCTCCTTAATTCAATTACTGGCTCAGTGACATTGCTTTTCCATTGATCAATTGTGCTTGAAATTTCTTTCAGTAAAGTAACCTGCGCAGGATTATCAGAAACTGTTTCAGACAAGCTGGTTACCAAATCATTAAAGGTTGTATTACCGTTTTTGTATGGCGATAGAAAATCTTCTTTTCCAGCGAGTAAGTAACCTCTCATGCCTGTTTCCATATCTACGGCGGCAGCTTCTATTCTTGATGCTTCATCTAAAACTTTATACGTATGATCTACCGATTCAAAATTTTGGATTAACGATTTTATGCTGATATATACGACAACAGATATAACCAACATTAAGCCTAGAATAATGCCGTAGCCAGAAATTAATTTGGTTCTGAATCTTAGATTGTCAAACATGATTTCACCACCTGTGAAAATTATTTGGCTGAATGAACTTATGAGGAGGGTTAGGTGTATCACTGATTGATATAGTTCATACATCTTCTTTCGTCTAATTAATCAGCTGAAACATTTTAGTAGAATTGATTTAAATCAATTATTGATTTTATAGGTACGTAATTTATTGAGGGAGCTTTATAGAAGAATGCTATTTAGTACTTGGTTTGGTAAGAGAGGAAGTAATAAGTCAAAACATAAAACTGGACTTTCTATTCCAAGTCATATTTTTCTAATAACTCAATATACTCGGAAGAATGCTTAATACTGTTAAGTTGATCTTGCATGCGTTTAACATGCACTTTTGAGGTTTTTTTACTAAGTGCGAAACTAATCGCCGAGCTATCGATACTGAACAGTTTCTTAAATTCCTTTATATCGAGCTTAGCTCGTTCGGCAACTTCTTTAAAATTGAGATTATTATCAATAATAAAATCTACACGACCACGGTGGAGCATTTTGATTGGAGAGATATCAGACGTCACGCCCGTTATTCTATTAGTATCAACGGATAAATCAGGCATATATTGAAAATTAACATCGCCTAATACAATTGCAGTCGTTAAAGAATTACCCACATTAAAATCGCTTTCAGATAAACGGCTATCGGCAAGAATATAAACAGAATTTGTAATTTCGTAAATAGGTCCCACCCAGTGATATTTCGGAAGCCTTTCGTCGGTAACAGTCATAGAGAAAACAATCGCATTCTCATCCTCTAATGACCGGACAGCTCGCGTCCAAGGAATGATATGCATGTCACTTCTGTCTTGTGTTGAGTGAATTCCTTTTAGAATTTTTTCTAAAAGCTCCACAGCCATGCCAGTCGTTTCTCCTTTTTCAGTTTCATATTGAAATGGCACCCAACCCTCTGTGAATATCGTGAATTTTGGTGGCGGTAAGTTAATGGCCTCTGCATGAGCCATATTCATCATGGAGATAAGCGTTACGCTTAATAGAAATAATGTAATTTTACATACCTGCATGGTCTTCTCCCTGCACAATTACCCTATTAGTTTCTGTCAACTAATTAGTGTAGTTCAGGTTAGTCATATTTTAAATAATTACCATTATGTATGCTGGAACCTATCTGTTTGAATTAGATATTAGGAAGTGGATACTTTCATATATCTTCAAGGTACTTTCTTAATCCTGGCTTTTCTACATGGTACTTGCGACTCGCTGTTTGGCTGATGATGTTTGATCCTTTTAAACGCTCGATCGAACGCTGAATATTGCTGGCGATACCTTTTAGTTCTGTTTCATTTGCAACTACCGCTAAGACATCTTTGGTAAAAGGACTTTTATCTTCGCAAAGTGTTTTATAGACAATAATATCGATTGGTTTCATTGCTTGTGCGAGTTCGAAAAAACCTTCTGAAGCCTCCATAACCACCATTGTATAATCGACTGCCTCGCTTAACCGATTCTCGAAGGTGACTAAATGGGAGACCATTTTCATCATCCAGTAAGGGGATTTGTCAAAATCATTAAATGCTTGCTGTAATGGCCTAATTGGAAAAGAAAGCGCGTACTCTTCATGTAATTTTTTTCGTACGAAATCAATGAAATTTATCTCTAAATCAGGAAATGGAACTTGATCCACAAAATGATAAAAAGGTGATTTTGATTCATTAAATAACAAATTCATATAATGTCGCGAAGAACCTGTAAAAACTGTTTTTACAGCGCCTTGACGTTTGTCTAGTGAGGTCCGAAGTGCGTGAGCAAGTGGGTCGAAAGATGCGCTAGTAGACAGATGTTGAACTTCATCAATCATTAATAGAACAGTTTTGTTTTTTGCTAATTTAACTAATTCACCAATTAGCTTGTCGAGCACAATTAAGTCGCTAGGCGCCGCTTTCTGAGCTGAACCAGAAAATTCAATATCCATTTTCCCTAATAGTTCATTTGAAACGGAAGCTTTTTGGATTTTTGATTCTAATAATTGCTTCAATTTAGATTTAGTTGCAATGGCATGAACTGCTTCTTCCAAAGCGCTGATTAAACCCTCATGAGGTGAGTCCATGTTCTGCCATAAACTCGCATAAATTGGAATATAGTTTTGTGATTGCGCTTCAGGAGCTAAATCACTTAGCAAGAATAAGGTTTTGCCTTTTCTTCGAGGTGCAATTAAAGCAATGTTTGAAGAAATACCAACCTCAAATACCTTTAATAATTTTGTAGCTAATTGGGGGCGGTTAAAATGCCAATCATTCATGGTACTGTCCAAGTTATACATATTTATACATCAACTATATAATTATGCATCTGCTGTGTAAATAAGTGTAAGTTCAAAAAAGAACCTGTAGTGACAACAAAATTATTGAGGTATAGCAACTAGAAAAGGCTACGTGCAAAATCTCATACCCTGTCTATAATTAAATTGACCTTAGAACTTTATAAGTCTTCTTTTTAAGCATCATAAATTCACTAATAATAATTTAAAATTATGGCTATGAGATGTAAATTACTTTTTAGCACCATACTGCTGTGCTTATTGATCTCTTTTACGCAATTTACCTTTGCTGACTCTGCCCCAAATTACATACTTGATGAGAATCTTGCGCCATCTTCTATTGGTTCAAACATGATGTTTGTTGAGGATGTAAAAGGTGAGCGAAGTTTTAATGAGATAAGACATGTAAAAGAATGGTCCCCTTCCCCTGAAATTGGTATTACCGCCGGATTTACTCAATCAGCCTATTGGGTACGATTTTCGGTTGAAAATACACTAAACAAGTTAGTTAATTGGAACCTAGAGTTTGCATACCCTTTGCTTGATGAAATTGAGATATACACGCCTGATGATTTTGGGAATTACAGTAAAAGCTTGATGGGGGATCACCAACCGTTTTCTGCAAGAGAAATTAATTATCGAAATGTTGTCATTCCAATAGTGGCACAGCCACTCCAAACAAATACTTATTATGTTCGAATTAAGACGACAAGCTCGATGAATATTTTGTTAAAAGCTTGGCCAGCACATACTTTTTATCAAGAAGTTGACTCAATCAAAATGATGTTGGGGATTTTTTATGGTGTCGTCTTATTAGCCTTATTTACTTCGCTTGTTAATTCTATCTTCCTAAGAGATACGATGTATTTATGGCTGAGCTTTTCATTTTTGGGCATCTCTTTATATTTAGGTGGTGTCAAAGGTATATCATTTCAATATTTTTGGCCAAACTCTGATTGGTGGTCAGCAACTAATATTCCGTTTTTCGTTAATCTGGGTTACATACCAACGCTTCAATACACTCGAATGTTCACGAACATTAAAGTCCTTGCCCCAAGGTTCGACAAAATATGTCTGATATTTTTTGGTATCAATATCATCGGGTCAATCTTAAGCTTGGTACTTAGTTACGGGGTTATGATTCGGTATTGTACGATATCAGCTTCTTTAATGGGGATTCTATGTATTATTGCCGGAGCATATTCTTGGTCGCAAGGAAGTACATCATCACGTTTATTCGTTGCCTCTTGGGTAATTTGGTTTTTAGCCTCGATAACATTTGCTCTAACGGCGTCAGGTGTTTTCCCCAGAACTTTTTTAACTACCTGGAGTCAGGAAGTTGGCTTTTTCTTTTTTGTCGTTCTAATGACGATTGCCCAATTCGACCGATTTCTGCAAAGGCAACGCGCGCACGAAAAAGAACAAGACTCTGCTCTTAAGGCGTTATCTCAAGCTGAAGAAGAATACCGTTCATTATTTGAAAATGCGATAGAAGGTATATTCAAATTAAATGGTAAAGGTGTTCTAAATAATGCGAATAAAACATTTTCTAACATCACAAACATTGTTGACTTGGACCAACTAAAACCTGAAAACTTTGAACCTTTTAGTCTTTGTTTCCTAGACAGTAATGAAACTGAAAAACTAAAAACAATGCTTGCAGAGAACGCTAGTATTACTGATTACGTTTCTAGCTTTACAGCTATTGATGGCGAAGAAAAATGGATTTCTATTTCTATCCATAAATTCCAGAATATTACTGATAATAATGTCAGTTATAAAGGGTCGATCGCGGATATCACAGAAACTAAAAAACGCGAGCAAGCAGAAAAGCAACGCCACATGGCTGAAGCATCTACACAAGCCAAGAACCTTTTTCTTGCAAATATGAGCCATGAAATCCGTACACCAATGAACAGTATTATTGATTTCACCAATAAAGCATCAAAAGCGAATACTGATACAAGTATTGATGCCTTTCTGTTGAAAATTAAAAGATACTCTGCAAACTTACTCAGTACAATTAACGATATTCTGGATTTCTCGAAAATTGAAGCGGGTAAGCTACACATAGAGTACGCCCCTTTTAGAGTTCGCCAACTCTTAGAAAATGTCTCTCATGTTGTTGCCGAAAAAGTAGAGGAAAAAGGAATCGGTTTCAATATGGATGTTGATGAAGATATTCCTGATTTATTGATTGGCGATGCTGCCAGATTGCATCAAATCATTGCAAACCTGAGTAATAATGCCGTTAAATTTACCGATCAAGGTGATATTTCTATTTCGTTAGAACTTGTGTCATTAAATAAAAAAGCCGGTAGCATAACGTTAACTGGACGAGTAAGTGATTCAGGAAAAGGCATTTCTGTTAAAGACCAAGAACATATATTTTCATCTTATAAAACAGTAAATGGAAATTCCACCATTGGTTCGGGTTTCGGGCTTAGTATTACCAAACAGCTGCTTGAATTAATGGATGGCAACATAAGTGTAAACAGCGTTGAGGGGCAAGGTAGTATCTTTGTATTCCAATTTACTTGTCGAATTGAAAGTAGAAAACGCACTTCTGAAACTTCTACAGAAATTGAAAATCTTAAAATTCAATCAGGAAACATTGATCAAAAAATTCAAGTAAATAGCATACAGGAAACCGGCGTTATTAATGAAGACGGTTCGAGCCATGTACCAATCGAACGCAATAAACCTGAAGTTGTTCTAGAAAAATCTCCACGAATAGAAACCAATACTAATCAAGAGTCTCTTGAAACAAACTCTGAACCTCAGCTAAGTATTGACCAGGCCGATGGATTAGAACGATGCCAAGGTAACGAAAAACTGTATATAAAGTTGTTCTCTGACTTCATTAAAAATTACGGTACAGCATCAGAAGAATTAGGTGTTCTATTTTCTAAATCAGACTTCCTCTCAATAGGAAAACTAGCACATACCTTTAAAGGATTATCGGCAAATTTGGGCGCAAAAAAATTAGCTTCCATTTCTTTGGAACTTGAACACATTTCAAGGCTTGATAAGGAAACACAGATAACCACTTTGCAGCACTTCGATACAGAATTAGTTGCAGTTATTTCTGAGATGAAACAATCAATAGCCGAATCACCTATTGAAACTACGGATGTTTTAAGTGAAAAAAAATACGAACTCAGTGAGTTGAGTGAAAAAATTGATATGTTAACCGGAATGATTCAAGAGCAGAAAATGGACGCTTATGATGAAGCCATTGCGATGTTAGCTCAATGGCCCGTTGCGGAACATATAATTTTATTTGAAACATTAATCGAGCTTTTGGATCTATTCGACTTTGAAGGTGCGTCCAAAATCATTAAAGATTTAAATACTAAACTTTGAATTTACACAGGTGTTTATAAATGCAAGATGAAAAACCACGAGTTTTAATAGTTGATGATTCGCGCGGAGACATAAGAATCGTCAACGAAAATTTAAAAGATCAATACACTACCCTCGCAGCCACAAGCGGAAAAACGGCACTTGATGTTGCAGCGAAAGATCCAAAGCCTGATGTAATTTTGATGGATGTCGAAATGCCAGGAATGAACGGGTATGAAACTTGTCAGAAGCTTAAAGCAAACCCTGAAACTTCAGATATTGATATTATATTTGTTTCTGCTCACGACACGGTTGACGAAATACTCGCGGGGTATGAAGCTGGTGGTACCGACTACCTGACCAAGCCGATTGAGCCCTTACAATTAAAAACAAAGATAAAAATTGCCGTTGAAAACCGTCAACAAAGAAAGGCGATATCCAGTGAAAAACAAAGTGTAGAAAAGATTGCTCGAACCGCAATGGATAGCGCAGGAGAACAAGGTGTGGTGCTCGATTTCTTTCGAAATAGTTTCACAGCAGAAAAACCAGAAAAACTTGCAGAGATGATTATCTCAGCAATTGATCAATACCATCTTAGTTGTGCTGTACAAATTCGCTTTGATGATTCGGTCATTGATCGAGCAACAAATAACTGCGTTGTACCCCTTGAAAAAGAACTACTTACACGACTCAAAGACCATAATAAAATAATAGAAAAAGGCCAAAGAGCTATTTTCAATTTTGCGGGCATTTCGTTATTAATTAAAACAATCAATCCAGACCCAGACAAATGGGGCCGAATCCGTGATTACATCGCTATTCTTTTAGACGGCGCAACAAACAAGCTTCAGTCACTAATCGTTAGTCAGCATGTATCATCATTGGTGTTAAATTCCAACTATGCCCTAGAACAAATTACTGAAACCCAAAGAGAACATAAAAAAGAAACACAAAATATTGCTGATAGATTACTGGTACGCCTTGAAAGCAGTTTTCACTCTCTTGGCTTGCTACACGATCAAGAAGAAATGCTAATAAACCTTGTACAGGACGGTGTCAATGAAACCCTTACTCACGTAGAAAAAGGTGCTGAGATTGATAATTCTATAAAGGAAATTATCAATAAATTGCAAACCATATAATTAAAAAAATACGCATAATTATTTCATAATGTAAGAGCTTGGTATTATGTTAAGAAGTCTTCGTTCCACATCGTTATTTATCTTGGTATTAACATACTTTTTGTTAAGTTCGCCATTACAAGCTAACGAGAGCGCTATTTTAGATGGTAAAAATATTCCAGAGTCTCTTGGGCGCTATATGGAATATATTGAAGATAAAGACAGTTTGTTAGGTTTTGATGCCGTTCTTAGCTTACCAAAGATAAACGACGAAACAGATGTCAGTACTCTGGGCTGGAGACCCGTAAAAGGTGAGAACATTACTGGTGGTTTTACTACTTCAGCTTACTGGGTTCGATTTACAACCAAGAATACAACTAACCATGAGATCGTCTGGGCTTTAGAATCTGCCTACTCTTTATTGGATACAATTGAATTATTTATACCAAACGAAAATGGTCGCTATATCAAGCAATTAGCTGGTGATCATATTCCTTTCGAAAATAGAGATATAGAGTATCGAAATCCTGTTTTTTCGCTTGTATCCCCACCAATGAAAAGCCTTACCTATTACATGCATGTGCAAACTGATAGTTCGATGTCTATTAATTTAAAAAAATGGCCTGGTCATACTTTTGCTGAAGCGATAGATACTGAAAAGTTAGTTTTTGGTTTTTTTTACGGCATAATTTTAATTACGGCATTCTATAATTTTATAAGTGTATTATTTCTACGTGACATTTCATATATGTGGGTTGGTCTCGCACTCATTGGTGAGTTTTTCTTTTCATTCACCCTTAATGGCCTGTCATTTCAGTATTTTTGGCCCAATAGTATTTGGTTGCAAACTGTCGGTTTACCTATAGCAATGAATATGTCATTTTTCTGCATTTGTTTTTATAGTCGCAATTTTTTAAACTTAAAATCCGTTTCACCTAGATGGGATAAGGCACTACTCTTTTTTGCAATTTGTTGTTGTATCCTCGCTTTACTTTCTCCAGTTCTTAACTACGGCGATGTCATTCGCTTCAGCTCAGTCTTTAATATACTTATTTCATTTATTTGTTTTTCTGCCGGTGTATTTTGTTTGTTTAAGGGCAATATGATTGCTCGATATTATTGTGTTGGCTGGATGGTACTTCTTGTCGGTTTGGTGACCATCGGCTTAAAGTCTTCAGGACTAGTTCCTGCAAATATATTTACAATTTGGTGTCAGGAAATTAGCTTCGCCACATTAGGTATATTGCTCACAATTGCCCAATCCGATCGTGTTATACAAATGAAAAAAACACACGAGGAACAACAAAGCTTATCAATTGAGGCCCTAGAAGCAGCAGAAAGCAAGTACCGTTTACTGTTTGAAAATGCAATTGAAGGTATTTTTCAAATGGATCAGGATGGTTTACTTTCAAATGTAAATAATGCTTTTGTTGAAATTGTTGGACAAAACAAAATTGAACATTTATTAGGAAATAATACAGAGCCTTACACTTTAAGTTTCTTAGCAGAGGCCGAGGCTGACAAGCTTCAAGCTATACTAAAAGCCAAAGAAAACACATCAGACTTTAAAGCAAGCTTTATAGATCAAAGCCAACAAACTCGCTGGGTATCAATTTCTATCCAAAAAATTCTTCATGATTCTCTTCAGAAATTTCACTACGAAGGCTCTATCGCAGATATCACAGACTCCAAAAAAAGAGAACAAGCAGAAACTCAACGAAGAATGGCAGAGGCTTCCACTGAAGCAAAAAGTATGTTTCTTGCTAACATGAGCCATGAAATCCGAACACCAATGAACGCCATCATCGGCTTTACTGACTTAGCAATGAACAGCGATGAAAACCAGAAACGTGGGGAGTTTCTACGCAAAATAAAAATGGCTTCTTCTAATTTGCTCGGCATTATTAATGACATTCTAGACTTCTCGAAAATTGAAGCAGGAAAGCTCAACATCGAGTATGTTCCATTTAGTGTTGCCGAACTGATGGAAAATCTTAGGAACATCGTCGCGAGCAATGTCGAATCAAAAGGTTTGGCTTTTAAAATTGATGTTGATGAAGACATACCGGATCTTCTAATTGGTGACTCACTTCGTATCCATCAGGTATTAGTCAATTTAACCAATAATGCCGTTAAATTCACACAAGAAGGTGAAGTTCGCATTGAGTTAGACTTGTCTGAATTGGATAAGTCAAATGGTTCAATAGAAATTGAGGGACGTGTCATTGATACAGGGATTGGCATATCCGAGGATAAGCAGAAAAACCTCTTTTCCTCTTTTACACAGGCCGATGAAAGCACTACTCGTCAATTTGGTGGGACCGGCTTAGGTTTAAGTATTTCTAAACAATTGATAGAAATGATGGGTGGAGAAGTAAGCATTGAAAGTGAGGAAGGAAAAGGAAGTTCATTTGGTTTTAGCTTTGTCTGCCGTCTAGAAAGCAGGAAGAAAAATCGAAGCGAGTACCTTAAAAAAGGAAGTCTGAATATTTTAATTATTGATGATCAAGCGGACTCGAGGCAGTTATTAAAAGGTGTCATTGGCTCACTAGATCATGTTTGTACAAGCGTTACTAACTTTGACGATGCAATTCAAACACTTCACCTTCAAGAAGAAGCCAACATCCCTTTTGATTTAGTCTTGATTGATTGGTTGATGCCAGATAAAGATGGTTTTGAGTGCCGGCAACTTATTGGTGAAGAACTTGACCTTGTTACACCCAAAACAATATTGGTAACAGCCTATAATGAAGAAGGTTTAGCACAAAAAGCAAAAGAACACGGCTTTGACGGACTTTTGGAAAAACCGGTCAATAAACAAGTTTTTTCAAGAGAACTGGATAAAATATTTGGTCATCAGGTATTTAATCAATCGCAGAGCGACCTCCCATCAAATACTGCCCCCACCTCACCGACTCTAAAGAATCAGGATGTAAGGGAGCAATATAACTTTTGCGGACTTCGAGTACTGCTAGTTGAAGATGTTCTAATGAATCAGGAGCTTGCGAAAGAAATCCTCAGTAAGCAAGGCATGCTTGTTTCTATTGCCAATAATGGCCAAGAAGGTCTGGAAAAAGCAAAGAAAGGTCAATTTGATTTGGTTCTTATGGACATGCAAATGCCTGTCATGGATGGCTGTCAGGCAACCGAAGCAATACGAACATTCAATCAACACCTGCCTATCATTGCGATGACAGCAAATGCCATGGTCGAAGATAAGAACAAGTGCCTTGCCTCGGGTATGAACGACTATATTACAAAGCCAATAAACCCTAGTGAGCTCTTTTCCACCATTCTAAGGCGTGTAGACGGTATTCAGAAGTTTGAAGAAGTCGAAGAAGTCGAAGAAGTCGAAGAAGTCGAAGAAGTCGAAGAAGTCGAAGAAGTCGAAGAAGTCGAAGAAGTCGAAGAAGTCGAAGAAGTCGAAGAAG
>Ga0209184_1000882_pt1 | contig 25063 bp, 19 predicted proteins | sample EN8Hudsemesocosm_2_FD_184627 | JGI IMG/M metagenome (GOLD analysis project Ga0209184, IMG submission 184627) | Methane-oxidizing microbial communities from mesocosms in the Hudson Canyon - EN8C Hudson Canyon (SPAdes) (version 2) | ecosystem: Environmental > Aquatic > Marine > Cold seeps | place... | reverse complement strand
CACAGATTATTAATACTAATATAATGTCGCTAAATTCACAGCGTCAATTGAATAAATCTCAATTGATGCAGAATGAAGCCATGGAGCGTTTGTCTTCTGGACTTCGAGTTAACAGCGCAAAAGATGATGCTGCCGGCCTTGCCATTGCAACAGGCATGGAATCGCAAATTCGCGGTATTAACCAAGCCATACGTAATGCTAATGATGGTATTTCAATGTCGCAAACCGCTGAAGGTGCGATGGATGAAATGACTAACATTTTGCAACGTGTTCGTGAACTAGCAATACAATCAGCAAATGATACTAATTCGGCGTCTAACCGATCGTCAATTCAAGCGGAAGTTGATCAACTATATAGTGAGCTTGATCGTATAGCGACGGTGACCCAGTTTAACGGTGTTAATGTTTTAGATGGTAGTGTTGGTTCTACTACCTTACAAATTGGCGCAAATGCCGGTGAAAATCTAACTTTCTCTATTGAATCAGTAACCACCAGAGACTTAAATTTAAATGCTGTTTCTGGCTTAGGTGAATTAAATGGTGGCCGGGTAAATAATACCGCCGCTACTTTGGCTGATGAAGTCACTATTAATGGTGTTGCCATCGGAACAGTTGCAATGGGAGCTGATCGTGCCACTTTAATGGAAACGGCAGTAAATGCTATCTCTGGTATTACTGGTGTTACGGCATCAGCTTATAACGTGCTTGAAGGTGTAGGTAGTCAAACAGGTGTTACATCTGCGCTACAAATAAACGGTGTTACGATTGGCGCAACAGGCTCTATGGCTGAACTTATTGATGTCATTAACCGAGATGTGCCTGGTGTTATTGCCGCGGTATCAAATAATGGCGCCTTAAGTTTATCAAATGACACAGGTACTGACATAGTTATTAATGCCGGTGGCTCAGAAGTAGGCATGGTAGATGATACTTACCGTGGTTATTTAGCTTTAAGCAGCGCCGATCAAAGTTCAATTGAAATAGGTGCAGGTACCGCTGCTACAGCGTCAGCAACTCAAGTACAGCAATTTGGTTTTAACTTAGCAAACGGTTCAGATAACCTTACTGGTGGCGAAGTTAGCGGAGTTGCTATTGATGGAGCAGATGGTATACAAATTAATGGTGTTGATTTAGGGGCTGTTACAGGAACTTCTGCAGCAGATAAAGCCTTTGCTATTAATACCCTTACAGGTGAAACGGGGGTTAGTGCTAGTGCAACCACTGAAGTTAGCTATGAAGTGCTATTCCCAGGTACTACCGGTAGTACCTTAACATTAAATGGTACCGCTATTTCGTTGGCAGGTGACGTTTCTGTTGATGATGTGGTTGACGCAATTAATACTTCAGGTATTCAAGGGGTATTTGCCACAGCAGATAATTTAACTGGCTCGCTTATTTTAACCTCTCAATCAGGAGGAGATATTAGCGTAACATCAAGTAGTGCTGCCTCGTTAGATCCTGGTACTGGTGCATTAGGCGCAGGTGCCCCTGATTTAACTCGGGGTACTATCACCTTAACTGGTAACGATGGTAAAGACGTGTTAGTTACTAGTAATGCCGCTTCAGAAGCAGCCAAAGATACAGCCTTAGGTAAGTTAGGTTTAGTTGACTTTGGTGGTAGTTCAGCAGCCATTGGTACAGGGTTAAGCGTGTTAACCGTCGCTAACTCAGAAAATACTATCGATCGTATTGATTCAGCATTAGAGCAAATTTCAAATGCTCGCGCAGGTTTAGGTGCGGTACAAAACCGATTAGCGTCAACTATTTCAAACTTAGCTAATGTTTCACAAAACTTGTCAGCGTCTAAATCTCGTATTGTTGATGCCGATTTTGCTGCAGAAACGTCTAAGTTAAGTAAAGCGCAAATATTACAACAAGCAGGTACTGCAATGTTGTCACAAGCTAATGCTAGTACACAAAATGTTCTTTCGCTTTTACAAGGTTAATAGTTAATTAAGTGTCGGTTAATAGTTAATTAATTGTTACTAATAAAATTAACTGCAAAAAAGGATAAAATTTTTTTAGATTATTAGGTTAACTTTATTCTAATTGTCATATCCATCAAAGCCAAGCTATAGCTTGGCTTTGTCATATCTGCAGTATTAAAAATTCCACTTATATCCTTATAAGGTTTGAGTTTATTTAAATTAATTAAAAAAAAAGGTTAAAGAAAAAATAAATGCGTCCGATAAAGTTTGTAAGTCAGATAATTGACGTATCGAATTCTTCAGAATTATCTGATGAAATTTAACTAAATCGTAGGAGCATCTTATGCCTTCAATTGTAAATACCAATGTAATGTCGCTTAATGCGCAACGTCAGCTTAACAAATCGCAGTTATCTCAAAATACTGCCATGGAACGCTTGTCTTCTGGTTTACGTATCAACAGTGCAAAAGATGATGCTGCTGGTCTTGCCATTTCAACAGGTATGTCTTCTCAAATTCGTGGTTTAAACCAAGCGGTACGTAATGCCAACGATGGTATTTCAATGGCGCAAACGGCGGAAGGGTCAATGGACGAAATGACCAACATTCTTCAACGTATGCGTGAACTAAGTGTTCAAGCAGCCAACGATACCAACTCTTCTTCTAACAGAGCGTCTATCCAAATTGAGATTGACCAGTTATACAGTGAGATGGATCGTATCGCCGAAACAACTTCTTTTAATGGTATTAACTTACTTGATGGCTCTAATAAATCTACTAGCCTACACATAGGCTCTGAGTCGGGTCAGTCTTTATCTTTCTCAATTGACGCGGTAACTACCCAAGATTTAAATCTAAATGCAGTTTCTGGTTTAGGTGAGTTAAACGGTGGGCGTGTGAATTCTGTTGCAGATGTAACCGCAAATGATATCACTATTAATGGTCAGGACGTAGGAGCGATAGCTGTTACTGGTGGTGATGCTGCAGCTTTAACTAAAGCTGCAGTAAATCTAGTAACTGGTTCTACGGGGGTTACTGCAAGTGCTTATAATAGTGTCGAAGGAACAGCAGGGCAAACTGGAGTCACATCGGGTTTAACCATTAATGGTCAAGCAATTAACTCTGATGGTGTTAGTGGTGGTACTGGTAGTATGACTGACCTAGTGGATACAATTAACCGTGATGTATCTGGTGTTACCGCAAGTTTATCTAGTGATGGTGGTCTACAGTTATCAAATGATACCGGTAATGACATTGTTATTGGTGGTACTATTACGGGCACAGGTTTAACTGCTGATACTTTTGAAGGTTATGTGTCACTAAGTTCTGCTGATGGCTCTGCCATCGAGTTAGCCTCGGATGGATCTTCAGGAGCGGGTACTGACATCGATTTAAATCAGTTAGGTTTTATGGCATCTACAGGCTCTGATAATGTTACTGGTGGTGGTGTTACAGAAACAGCAATCACAAGCTCTGATGCGATACAAATTAACGGTGTTGATTTAGGCGCAGTAACGGGTACTACCGCAGCAGACAAAGCCTTTGCAATCAATGCTATTTCTGCTGAGTCGGGTGTAACAGCATCTGCTACTACCACAGTAGCTTATGAAGTTATTGTTTCTGAGGCGGCAATTGATACGGCGATGATTATAAATGGTGTATCAATAGACTTTACTACGGCCAATGCGGGTGGTGCGGTAGATTCTGTTGATACTATTGTGGCAGCGATTAATTCAGCTGGCATACAAGGGGTTGTTGCTACAGCTGAAGCGAGCACTGGTAGCTTAGTATTGACTTCTCAAGCAGGACAAGATATCAAAATTACCGATGAAACTGCAGCGGATACCTTCACTGGTGTTACTGCGGGCGCTGCTGTTACAACGGTTACTACGGGTAAAATCACCTTAACAGGTGAAGATGGCGCCGATGTTATTGTAACAAGCTCAGCTTCAAGTGAAGCAAATAAAGATACTGCGTTAACTAAGTTAGGTATGACGGACGTTGGTGGTAACGCAACAGCGGTAGGCACTGGTTTAAGTGTAAACAGTGTGGCTAATGCCAATAATACCATTGACCGTATTGATGATGCTTTAGATAAAATCAGTGATGGCCGAGCAAACTTAGGTGCGATTCAAAACCGCTTAAGCTCAACCATTTCTAACTTGTCAAACGTATCGCAAAACATATCGGCAGCAAATTCTCGAATCAGAGATGCAGATTTTGCCGCAGAAACGTCAGCTTTGAGTAAGTCTCAAGTATTACAACAAGCCGGTACAGCAATGTTGTCACAAGCTAATGCCTCAACACAAAGCGTGTTATCATTACTGGGATAAGCTTTAGAAAATAATGTAAAATCAGTACAAGCTTCCTAGTAATTTTACTGGGGAGCTTTTATTCTTTTCTAAGTAGTTGAATTATTTTAAATGCTTGAAAGATGTTGAATGGTAAATGAGGAGTCTAAAATGATTGAGCAATCATCGGTAAGTGCAGGTAATGCTCCTGTGCAGGTAGATAGTAAGCCTATCAAACAAACTCAAGTTTCGGATATGTCAGAAAGTGAGGTGTTGAAACCAGAGGACGTTGTAGCACAAGTTAAGCAAAGTGCTCAGGCTGAATTAACTCCTAGCAAGGTTGAAGAAACCGTTGCCAGTTTAAATGCCTTTGTGCAATTAATGGATCGTAATGTTTCATTTGAAGTGGATGAAACAAGTGGCCGTGACATTATTTCTGTCTATGAAAAGGATACTAAAGAATTAATTCGTCAAATTCCAAGCGAGGAAACACTTGAATTATTGAAGCGTATGGACAATATGGTTGGTGTTTTATTTAGCGAAAGCGTTTAGTTTAAACGCTAATCACCCTACTTGCTTATGTATTTCAATTAGGAAATGGTGCTGTTTTTTGTAGGGGGTAATTTATTGCCCTTTGTCGGACTAAAGTCCAACCTACATAGGAAAATTTAAAATTATACAGTGTATCCTGAGTCATCTGCATAGCCATGTTACTTATAGTTTTTGTTGGCAAGTTATTTGCTTGTATATGTTTAGATTAATATTTAGATAATGGTTTTGTTTCTAACTTGATACAACTGATTATCTAACTCATACTTTAACTTAGAAATGTTCACTTTTCAGGAGTGTTATTATGGCGACCATCACCTCCACTGGCTTAGGCTCAGGTCTTCAAATTAACGATATTGTTACAGCAATTATTGACGCTGAAAAAGTGCCTGCTCAAGGGAAAATAGACAGTGATGCATTAAGGGCTACCGAGCAAATCTCTGCTTTTGGTAGTATTAATAGCGCCTTATCAACCTTTAAAGACTCTTATAAAGATCTTTCTAAAACATCGAGTTATTCTGCAGTAAATATTTCTTCTTCTGATGAGTCAGTATTAACGGCGACGGCAGGGCTTGGCGCACAAACCGGTGTTTATGACATTGAAGTTATAGAAAAAGCTCAGGCACAAAGTTTGGCATCGGCGGCATTTGCCAGCCCCAATGATTCTATCGGTACAGGAACCATGACAATACGTTATGGCTCTTATGCAACAGGCACTTTTGCCGTTAATGCTGATACCACCATTCAAAATATTACCATTGACTCAACAAACAATACCTTGTCCACATTCAGAGATGCGATAAATGCTGATGACGATAATGGTGTAAGTGCATCGATTATTAATGACGGTAGTGGTTACCGCTTAGTAATGACCAGTGATAATACTGGTGAAGAATTTGCCATGGAAATCACCGTTGATGATGATGATGGTGATGATGCTGATAATAGTTCGGGTATTTCTCAATTAATTTATAACGACACTAATAAAAATGTTACTCAGTCGGTGGCGGCAAAAGATGCCGAGATCGTCATGAATGGTTTAACAATCACCCGTAATTCTAACGATATCGACAGTGTTATCACAGGGGTTACCATAAAGCTGCTTGATACTAAACCGGGTGAAAATATTCGTTTAAATATCAATAAGGACACCTCAACAGTAGAAAATGAAATTCGTGCATTTGTTGATAATTATAACGCCTTAACTGTACAACTTAACGAATTTAGTAAAGTAGATTCCAGTAATGGCGAAACTGGCGTTTTGGTTGGTGATGCAACGGTTCGCAGTATCGAAAATCAACTACGGAGTTTGTTAAATAACCGCTTGGAGCATTTACCGGGTTCAATAAAGAGTTTTGCCAATTTAGGTATTTTTACCAATCGTGATGGCACACTTGAGATTAATGAAAGTAATTCGGCTTTACCTAAGTTTTCAGAAGTCATAAAAGATAATATTGCTGATGTTGCAGATTTTTTTACGGCAACAGGGTCAACTACCGATAGTCAAGTGAGTTATACCAGTTCAAATTCATTAACTCAACCGGGCACTTATGCGATAGAAGTCAGTCAATTAGCGACAATGGGAACATTAACCGGCTTGACGGTCAATAATCTTGATGTCAGCAGCGCTAATGAAAATGATACGTTTAAAGTACGTATTGATGGCATTTTGTCTAATGATATTGTTATTGCTAATAAACTTTATGATTCGATTGCTGATTTAGCAACGGAATTACAATCAAAAATTAACTCTGATAGTACGCTTTTAGACAAAGGGGTTAGTGTTATTGTTACCGAAGATGCCGGTAAGCTCAAAATAGAGTCGAGCAAATATGGTGCGACTTCGTCGGTGGCCTTTACTGAAGTTGATACTAATTTTCTCGCCGATCTCGGCATTGATGTTGAACAAGGTACTATGGGGGTAGATGTTGCCGGTAAAATAGATGGCGTTGATGCCTTTGCTGATGGTCAGTTCTTGTTATCAGAATCGGGTGACTCATCAGGTATCAAACTGGAAATAACTGGCGGTGCATTGGGTAGTAGGGGATCAGTATCGTTTTCTGAAGGTACCACAGTACTGATGAATGAGCTATTACTAGGCATGATTGATAACCAAATTACTAATGCCAGTGGCGATGTGAACTCATCAAGTGTTGATAATGCTCCACCTTCTACTTTGCTTGATTCAAAGACCGACTCCCTTTATAAAAAGTTGGAACAGCTCGATCGACAAGATGCCGATCTAAAACTTAAAATGGATAAATATGAGGCGCGACTATATAAGCAATTCAACGCCATGGATGCTGCTGTTGCCGCATTAAATGGCACTATGGGTAGCTTAGATTCAATGCTGGATCAATTACCGGGTTATACTAGAGAAAAATAAACAGAGCAATGCTGTCTAAAAACAGCTATTGCTATCTTGTATTGATGTCACTTTGAACTGATGCAATTTCGAGCAGTTATGAACGAATAATCCTCTTTATATTTCTTCACAAAAAACTTTACTCAAAAAAAAGAAAAACCTTCACTAACAAACTCTTGTTGTGGTTCGACTCTTGCTATATAACTAGATAATTAATTTACGCCAATTTTTCGTCGTTAGGATAACTCATGCCTCAGCTTTCACATTCTGAACTAGATAATAAAACTAAGCTCTTAAGAGCAACATTTCTTACCAACTTGGCTTTCTTTCAAAAACGTATGCCAGAGCTTTATGAATTTTACAAAGATTATCAAGCAACGACTGTTAAATTGACCATAGATCATAATAATGAAGTTAATTTAGTATCTAATGGAAATTTGGTTTATGCTCAGCACCCTAAGCAAAGCTCAGAGCAGCAAGTTGAAGCGTATTTTAAACAGCCTCAACAATTTGTTAATGTAATTGATTTTAAAGATAATAAATTTATATTTGAGCATGCTAAACAGTTGCATTCTTTATATGAGCGTAGGCAAAGAATTGTTGATAGAGGTGAACCTACAAATCTGTTAGCTAACGGTGAACAGATAGATCTAATGACAATGATAGGCATTGGTTTGGGATATCAATGTGAGGAACTGATCGGGCGGCTCAATATTCGCTATTTTTACATTTGGGAACCTGATAAAGATGTTTTTTATTGTGCCATGCATACTATTAATTTCAGTTTGATTTATGATCATTGTGCAAATTTGTTTGGTGGTTTGACTGTTAAAGTTGGTGGTAATGAAAATCAATTTGTTAATGAAATAGACCAGTTATTAAGAAAACGCGGACGATTTAACATGGCTCGTCTTTTTATGTATCGCCATTATAAAAGTGAAGTAAACGATAAAGGTTTTGATAACTTAACTGCGCTTTGTTATCGGCTAAGCAGTGGTTGGGGCTTTTGTGAAGATGAAATTATCAGTATTTCTCACACTTTAACCGCATTGAATAAGCAGTTACCAATTTTAAAGGCGCCTAGGTTATTTGTTAATGATATAGAAGATACTCCAGTATTCATTATTGGTAACGGTCCTTCACTTGATGAGCATTTAGATTACATAAGGAATAATCAAAACAATGCGGTTATTTTATCTTGTGGGACAGCTCTTAAAGCGATTTTAGATGCTGGCATTGTGCCTGATTTTCATATTGAAATGGAACGTGTTGCAGCTACTTATGAATGGATAGATCAGGTTGGCCACAAAGAAAAACTGAAACAGATTTCCATTATTGCGCTAAATACCGTCTATAGTGAAATTTATAATTTATTTGGTTCTGCTTTCATTATTCCTAAACCTAGGGATGGTGGAATGGATTTTCTTTATGAGTACCTGCCAGTTGAAGACTATCCCGGTGTTTATGCTTGCAACCCAACGGTGACCAATGCCGCTTCGGCTATTTCGATACGTTTAGGCTTTAAACGACTTTACCTATATGGCGTTGATTTTGGTTATAAAGATGAAACCAAGCACCACGCAAAAGGAAGTATGTACTATCAAAAAGACTTCCATGGATTTACAGAAAAAATGGAGAGTGCTTTTGCTGTCAAAGGGAATTTTTGTGAAGAAGTATTTACAACACAGATGTTTGATATGGCAAGGGGCTCAATGGAAATATTATTTCAAACTTACCCCGACGTTGTATGCTGCAATTGTAGTGATGGTGCTTACATTCAATTAACCATACCACAAAAAATCGAAGAAATAGGTGCATTGGCACCAATAGCGAGTAAAAAGACTCAATTGGAAAGGTTAATGTCAGAATCTTTTTCAACTAAATTCTACAGCGATATTAATTTTTCTCAGTGTTTTGAACGCAAGTTGAAGACAATCAAACAAATTTTTTCTGAATTAAGTACAAGTTGTAAAACTGATATTTCGGATAGGCCTCAATTAGCGCGGCTTTTTACTGAACAATATGAATATGTTTGTGAGTTTCATAATAAGCGTGAAACTGAATTATATTATCGCTTGTTTATTGGTACTTTGAACTATTTCCAAACAAATATTATGACTAATGTTTACTATTTTAATGATAAAGATAGCCGAAAAAAATATATAGAATGGGCACTAAGTGTATTTGAAATGCATTTAAATTGGCTTTATGAAGAGATTAAGAATCAATATAACAAGCCTTCAAAATTGTAAAAGAGTAAAATTATGGAAATTAAAATAAATAAATATAATGAAAATATTCAGTTTGTTGCCAGTACACCGAACCATCGTAATGATATTAAGCCATTGTTTTTCTATCATATTCCTAAAACCGGTGGTATTAGTTTTTCATCACCATTAATGTTTTCTGCTATTAGATCATTCGCTCGAATTAAGACAGAGGTAAACCCTGTTTTTGTTCAACCGATCACGGCTAGGGTAGAAGAAAATAGCCAGATTAATAATCCAAAGAATATTCCTTATAATTTTGTTTGTGGTCACGTGAATTGGGGCTGGCATGAGCGCTGTGAGAGTGATTTTTTCTTTTCAACGATTATCCGCTCACCACTATCTAGGGTATTATCTAGCTATAACTATAAATGCATGCGCGAACAACGCTTACCAAAGCGAGAAGAGTTTATTGATTTTTTCCGAAATAAAGATAATCAAAATGTAAGCTGTAAATTACTTAACCCTGATAAATCAGGTGCTTGTGCAAGTGGTAAGAGTGTATTTGAACATTTACAAGAAAATTTTCATTCGTATATTACGCCGACGCAAATTAATGATTTACTCGCTTATTATTTATCTTTGTATGGTTTTCCTAATGTGATCATGGAACAAGTGAATGCTACATTAGCTCAATATAAATTGGATGGTAGCGAGTTTCTTGATGAACTGGCTGAATTAAATCGAGAGGATTTGGTGTTGTTTAAGTTGGTTCAAAACGCGCCTAGATTGCCTATATTAGACACGCTTGACGATAGCATTGCTGACCGTATTGTTGTTTTTAACGAAACTGAAAAGGAGCTTCGTAGCACAATGACCAGTACCGAAATATCAACAAGTCAGTTTTTTGATGAAATGGATGCTTCCGCTGAGCAACTGACATCAATAGATAAAATCATAACACGATTTGTGCGGCCACAATAATGAGCATTCATCTTTATTAGCTACACTTTATTGTTAAGATAGAAAAAGCCTACACGATGTATTTCTTTGCGTAGGCTCTTATATTTCCTTTTAACTAGCCTTTTTTTCGTTCCTATAAGGCGCATAGATTATGCCTTTCCAACCTAATTGTTTTAATTGCTTTTCAATTTCTCGGTAATAAGATGAGGAAATAATCATTACTATATCTTTATCTTCGTTTGCCGCTATGATTCGTTTTATTACATCAGGTGCATAACTGATAGGTAAATTCATTCCACAAAAAAACTTACCTTTTTTGTTAGGGTTACCATCTATGATGTATGATGGCGTTAATTTCGATAATAGCATCAGTTTTATTGCAGCAGAGCCTGCTCCCCAAAATATTGTCCTTTTATTCTTACAAATAGTTTGCATCTTGTTCACTAATTCATCGTTTCTCGTTTGCAGTAATTTCTGTTTTTTCGGTGTTATAGGTAATTGTTGGATATTATCAATTCGACTAAATGAGACAATTAAATTACCTGAGGTGGTAACGGTACTATTATCTTTGAACCAGCCAAATCTATTGGCTAATATTACTAATGAACGTTCTGAAAAAACATGAATGTGTTCTACATGAAATGCTGCTGTAGATGTTTGCTGTGTTGCCCAATCTAGACTCGGTGTTTCCAGTATTAATAGAGTGTCATTATTGCTAATTTGAGTAGCTGCATTAAAAAAGTCATCAAAATCAAAAATATGCTCTATGACATGGCGTGAGTAGATCAGATCTACTTTATTGTTAAATGTTTGCACAAATTTTTGGGTAAAAAACTCGCTACTGATGTCAAAGCCACGTTTTCTTGCAACTTTCGCAGTTTCTTCATTTGGCTCAATGCCGCGATAATTAAATTGTGGGTGGAGTGACTTTAATGCTGATAGAACGTCACCACTAGAGCAACCAATTTCAAGTATGTTAGCGTTATGTTTTGTTATCGCTGATTGCTGTTTGATAAAGTCAATAAACTCATTTCGAAACGTTGCACCAACACTATCAGGAGACGGCGTATAATAATGATAGGAGTATATTTTTTCCAAAATATCTCTGTCGTAATTGCTTTGAAAAGCATGTGCACATTGTGCACAAATCAAATACTTTAAAGTAATAGTATGAGGCAAAGGAATTTTTGAGTTATCTACCATGGGGTGTTGATAAACGGGATAATCTTCCAACGTGAGTAATGGTGTGTTTTGTTTATGATGACATACAGGACAAGTCATGTTGATACCTTTAAGTTTATTTCAGTCTTCATATTATTTTAACTCGCGCATTAACATAAAGGCTTCCGCATATTTAACGCCGACAGAGCATCCTCTAACTGTGGCTAGCGCGGTTATTGACTCAATAGAGCGTGTGTGAGGAAAGGCGGGCATTTCGGTTTGATAATATTTAAGTAGTTCTATTTTATTTTCTATTTGAGCGGAAATATCTACAAAACAATTTGGTATAAAACTGTTTGCACTATTCGGTGTATTCCATTCAGTGCTTGAGTTGACTTCGAAGCTATAAATAGTGGGTACTTTTCTGTTTGGGATTGGGCGAAATGCTGTCATTACTGCTTGATGGACTATTCTGTGGTCGACATTCAAATCAGAAAAATGGTGGGTATAAATAATATCCGGAACAGTTTCTTCAATAACACACTCTATAGATTGGATGATTTTTAGTAGTGGTGTTTGATCCATTTGGTTATCAGAAAAATCGAATTGATTCTGCTTGGCATTAAGATACTTTCCCACTTGTTTAGCCATTACTCTGCGATTTGCTATCTCTTCAACGCAGCTGCCACGTGATGATACGCCATCGGTCATGTAAATAATGGTAATTGAATCACCTTGCTGTTGGTGTTTTGCTAATGTTCCACCGCAACCAATCGCTTCATCATCAGCGTGTGCAACTATCGCTAAAATTTTTTTCTTCATTGAATGCACTCCCATGATAATGCGGTTCCTCTAGATATATTTTTTGAACACTTCTTTCCAACGATATCTTGGTAATACTTAGGCGACAAACCAAATCCCGGGCGAATTACCCGAATATTATCCGCTGTTAGTTGCTCGCCCTTATTTAGATCTCTTACAACATATATTGAACGGCCATGCTCTTTGCCGGGTCGGTTAGTTTGTTCTAATATATCTTGGTGTCCCATTGCTTGCCAAGTCTCTGAGCATGACTGGACTAAAGCACTCAATTCGTGGGGCTCTATGGAAAAAGCTGCATCAGGTCCACCTTGCTTACGATCTAAAATAAAGTGCTTTTCTATAATTCTACCGCCAAGTGAGATTGCTGCAATAGCAGGAATGTTAGATAGGCTATGATCAGACAATCCCACAATCACCTCTAATTCCTTCAGTTTAGAAATTGCACTTAAATTCATTTGTTCAAAGGATGAGGGGTAAGCACTAGTACAGTGTAGTACCGCAATTTCACCACTGCCATTGCTTTTTAAGTATTCAATGCTTCTTTTTACATCAGCGAAACTTGAAATACCGCTGGATAAGATAACCGGTTTTCCGGTTTGGGCTATTGCTTTTAATAAAGTGAAGTCTTGAACTTCAAATGAGGCTACCTTGTAGACAGGGCAATTGAATCGCTCTAGTAAAGTTACCGATTGTTCATCAAATGGAGAACTAAACATAATAATATTATGTTGCTTCGCTTTTAAGAATAGTTGTTCAGTCCAGCTCGTCGGCATGGAAATTTCTTTATATAAATCATAATAACTGCGACCTTGCCATAATGGATTGTTAATAATAAAATCAGGCTTATCGCAATCAATCGTTAGGGAGTCAGCGGTGTAGGTTTGTATCTTGATAGCATCTGCACCGCAATCAGCGGCAACTTCAATCATTTTCATTGCGATGGACAAATTACAGAGATGATTGTTGGACATTTCAGCAATCACAAAAGGTTTGTTATCTTCAGAGATCGTTTTGTTAATTATTTTCATCGGTGCTTGTATCATAAGTAAAATGAATAAAAGGCATATTTATGTTTTTAGCAAACAGCCCGTCAGTATCAAAAGAATCTCCAACCATAACAGGCTTAACCAAGTGATGCTTATGGGTCAGTATATCAAAGGCATATCGATTAGGTTTTAATGTTTCAGGTGCCTTTGGATCGCAAATTACAATATCGGTTGCGAATAAACCTACTCCAAGTTTAGCCATTTTAGTCTGTTGAACCTTTGTTGGACCATTAGTCACGACAAATATTTTTTTATCAGTAAACGCTCTAGAGATTTCTGGTATAAGGCTGTTGACAGTTTTAATATAACGGCCATCGTGATGATAATATATTGCTAGCATCACTTTTAAATAATCTTCAGGTAAATGATATTGTGCTAATGCGTCATTGAACAGAAAGCCATAATCATTGCCCATCTTCTGTTTGTGCAGCAATAAAAACTGGGCAAAATTAGTTAACCTTGATTGAGTTGTTTTTTTTAACTCATTTTCAATATCTTCAAAGGCTCCCTTATCGTAATCTCGCTGAGCAAATAAAGTATTATCGAGATCAAAAATTATCTCATTAAAACTTTTTAATTGGCTTATCAACTGACTCATTAACATATGTGCTCTTGCCAGTAACGTACAAAGCGCTTATTTATAATATTTTCTTCTAGCGGTAATTGATAAGATTGTTTAAGTTTATCCTTAATGGCTAAATCTATGATATCAAAACCGGCTAAAGTCGAAAAAATAAGGCTACCCGATAAGCGAGGGTTAATTTCAATCAGGTGAGCGTTATTATTATCATCTAACATTATCTGTATATTTACTGGCCCTTTGAATTGAAATTTTTCCGTACATTGTTTGGCCAATTTAAGCACGTTTTCTTGCTGATCAATTTCTCCTATTCTTGAAACTCCCGCCGTTTCTATGCGTTTTCTTGCAACTGCAAATAGCCATTCTCCTTGTTGATTGGTTAATACGTCAACGGTGTACTCCATACCTATGATCAACTGTTGGATCACGCCAATTTTTTTTTGAAAATAGGGAATTAATTCTTCATCTTCTATGATAAATACCCCCTTACTCCCACGGCCAAACTCTGGTTTAAATATCGCGGGTACACTTGATGTCTGCTCTGCAACAGGTAAATCATGTTGTTGACAAAAAGCTTGAAACTTAATTTTACTGGTACAGTCATCTATTGCTTCTTTACTATTGAGTATGATTTTGGCTATGACTTCAGGCAATAACAATTTGCTGTTAGCAAGGCAGCGTAATTCTTCATCAATAAAAGGTATATAAAGATCAAATTTATCGGAGAGTGAATTGATAAAAGGAATAAATTCACCACTATGACAAAGTGGCGATAGATAAAATTCATCACAAATCAGCTGAGCTAAACTTTCACTGTTCTTATTGGCATCAATACCGATAACACTGTGGCCTAACCCTTGTATATGTTTGATTATAGAGGCGGCGGCGGCGGAACCGGCCGCACTCATTAAAATGTTCATTAAATCATTACACCCTATAAGTTATCATTCTGACTCTCTTGATATTGTATCGGCACTCTATTGTGTTCCTTGATTTTCAAAGCATAGCGTGTTGGCGAAATGGGGGAAAATCCCGCTTTTAAAAATATATTATGTGAACTAATATTATCTTTATGAATATCAGCAAAAAATATACCATTTTTTATTAACAATGGCAGTTGATTAAGTGCATGTAAACCAAGCCCTTTACCTTGTGCTGTTGGCTTTATCAAAATAGAGACTTCATATTCATTTTTTACCTGTTGGTCTAGTCTTAATGTACCTACCGCAGTATCGTTAGAGCAGATGACATAGAGTGAGCTGCTTGAGTTGGATAAGTTGTTTTCGAACCATTTTGAGTGTTCTTGCCATGTTGGGGTTTCAGGCTGTTTAAAAAATTTTCGTAAATTTTTATCAGATTGCCATTGGAATATTGCTTCGCAATCTGCCAATGTCGCCAATGTTAATTGTACTTGTTCTGCATCGCTTGGTTTGATTACTTCTGTGCTTACTCTATGAGCACCTTTGCCGTCGCAACACTGGAAACATTTTTCTACCATTAGTTGATAGTTATCATTATCATTTATAAGCAACTTCAATGCATTAATGATTTTCTTTGTGGTTACATCACTACCCAAACCTAAATCTATAATAGCTCCGTGGTTAGCCAGATTTTTACTTACTAAAGCCTGATTTTCAGCGAGTTGTACTGACAATGTCGGCAAACCTAAACTGCAACGTTCCCAAGCACTTGAGCCACAGGCACCTATAGCTATATTAGCCTTCAGCATTAAACTTGCCATGTGATTGCTATCTATATGCATGTTAATCCAGCCATAAGGCTTAATTAATTGTTTTATGTTGGCCAAATACGGTGCTGACGAGCTCATTACGAGATCTAATGAAAGGTGATTTTCCGAGGTACTATTCGTTGATAAAACTATGATTGCATTAACTATTACTTGGGATATGTTATCAGGATCCATGCCGCCTAAACTGAGCAAAATGTTTCTAATTTCTCTTGTTTGTTTTCGTTGTTTTTTAGCTGTTGCTATCAGTTCAATAAATTCTTTGCGAAGTAAAATAAAGGTTTTGCCGGCTAATAATTGGCAATCTTTGTTTAACCATGGTTGATAGTCCTGCGGATGTCTGTCAAAGGTTTGATCTAATAAAAAGTTGGCTTTGTGTTTTCTATTGGCTAGGTCATCAATGACCAACAGCTTATGATAATACGGTTGTAATAATTCTTGCCAGGGCATATTGAGTTGATAATGATCTTGAATTAACAAGTCAGCTTTTGGTAACTCCGATAGTAATTCGATGCACTGCGCTGCATCTCTAATTTGATTCCACTCAGTATTGCCATCATTCCCTTTTAGTTCAATTATTTTAAACGGGCTGGGGGTTATTTTCGTTTTCAAAAATAATGGTAGTTTGCGACAAATGAAGGTGATGCTTACCTTTTTGCTATGATGGTTGTGGTGTAATTCATGAGCTAATGTTAAGCAGCGCATGATATGCCCGGTGCCAATGGATAGAGATGCATCGGCTCTAATTATGATGTTAATCATTTATGTTCCTTCAATTTATTAAAAAAATAAAGAAGGGCATCACAGGAGGGGGAGTCAGTGTTACTTGCGATATTGATACTAATCACTTTTATTTTTCTCAATGAGTTGGTACATCAATTCTGCACGTTGCCAATCTTCTGAGGTATCAATATCCACTACTCGATAGCTAGGTAAAATAACGACTTTTGATTTATTTGAAAAAATAGGCTTTTTTTGCTTAAAATATTTGGCTCTGGCAAAATAAAACTGTCCAGCATCGTGGTACGTTTCAGTTAAGTCTTGGGAGCGTGTCATTAAATGCTCAGGTTGTAGCATTGTTACGAAATGATCTTTATTTAAGGCTATTGCCCGCTGAATGGGGAAAGGGTAACAAGTGGCAGCGAATACTACTTCGGCATTATCGCTTCCTAAAAGAGCTCTTCCTTTTATTAAGTCTTCAGGTTGTAAAAATGGTGCCGTGGCATAAATACAACAAACAGCGTCATTTGGCGATAAATTCAGTTGTTTTACTGCATCGCTCATTACATCAACCGTTGATGCAAAATCATTTGCTAATTCAGGTGGACGCATAAATGGCACCTGAGCATGATGTTGTTTTGCTATGTTGGCTATTTCAATGTCGTCTGTTGATACTACAATGCGATCAAATAATTTACTTTGAAAAGCTGTCCTAATTGAATAGGAAATGATTGGTAGTCCATGAAATAATTTAATATTTTTTCTTGGAATACGTTTACTGCCACCTCTGGCTATTATAACGGCTACATTCATTTGCTACCTTCTTCTAAGGCTAGCTTAATAGCTGTTACAACCTCTATTTGCTGCTTCAGCTCTAAGTCAGGATAAATAGGTAAACTTATTGTTTGATTTGCGTATTTTTCTGCTGCTGGAAAATTACCCCATTGAAACCCCAGTTGTTGGTAATAGGGCTGGGTATGCACAGGAATATAATGAACATTAACACCTATACCTGATTCTCTTAGACTTTTGAATACAGCGTTACGATCATGGGTAATATTATTAATTTGAATAGTATATAGGTGCCATGCACTTTCACATTCAGCCAATATATACGGGAGCTTAATTGGCATGTCAGCAAGAAGCTCATTGTATCGGTTAGCGATTTCGCTTCGTTTTATCAATGAATTCTTCAATCGACTTAACTGGCTTAATCCTAGGGCTGCGTGTATATCTGTCATCCGGTAATTAAACCCTAAATCAATTTGCTCATAGTACCAAAGGTGTTCGTTTGGCATCAATAGCATATCTTTGTCTCTTGTTACACCGTGAGAACAAAATAATTTTAATTTTTTGTACAATTCTGAATTATTGGTTAATGCCGCACCTCCTTCGCCACTTGTGATTATTTTTACTGGATGAAAGCTAAATACTGTTATGTCACTGTAATGACAATTACCAATGTGATGACCTTGATACATACCTCCTACCGCATGAGAAGCATCTTCAATGATCGAAAAACCGAATTTCTCGGATAATCTGTTAATCGCTTCCATATTGCAAGATTGTCCAGCAAAATGTACGGGGATAACAACATCTGGCAATTGCTCTCCTGCTTCTAAATGTTCGTTTAGTTTCTGTTCTAATTTTATGTGACAAAGGTTGTAGGTGTCTTTATCAATGTCTACAAAATCTATTCGTGCTTTACAATATAGAGCACAATTAGCTGTTGCAACATAGGTGTTTGGTGTTGTCCAAACTAATGATTTATCAGTTACACCCAAAGCTAAACAAGCAATATGTAATGCTGATGTAGCACTATTAGTAACACATGCAAAATCTGCATTTACATAAGCACTTAATTTAGCTTCAAACTCTTCAACTTTTGGTCCTTGGGTTAAATAGTCTGACTTTAAAGTTTCTACAACAGCATCAATATCCTGTTGTGTTACTTGTTGTTTACCATAAGGAATCATTGAGCACTCAATTTGTTAAATTCATTGAGCTCATTAGTATTCAAGAAGTGATTATTTGACAAGGAATTGTATTCGAAGCCTGGCTCAACTTCTTTGCCAATTTCTAGTAACTTATTTGAAGTGAAGTCATTACTTCTACTTGAAAAATTGATTGTGGGTGCAATAACAAAATGATCTTTATATTCATAAGTATGATATGAATCATCGGCAGGGCACATAATTTCGTGGAGTTTTTCTCCAGGGCGAATGCCAATAATTTTTATTGGTAAATCAGGAGCCATGGCCTTGGCTAAATCAATGATACGCATGGACGGAATTTTTGGGACAAATATTTCGCCACCTAACATACGTTCAAAGTTTTTCAATACAAAGTCAACACCGTCTTGCAAGGTGATCCAAAAACGTGTCATTTCTTCATGAGTAACCGGTATTTCACTAGCACCATCTTTGATTAATTTTTCAAAAAATGGGACGACAGAACCGCGAGAGCCAACAACATTGCCGTAACGCACCACTGAAAACGTGGTGTCATGACCACCAGAGATATTATTGGCTGCAACAAATAGTTTGTCTGAAACTAGCTTAGTCGCGCCATAAAGATTTATAGGATTTGCCGCTTTATCAGTTGATAGGGCGATAACTTTTTCAACATTATGTGCAAGCGCTGCAGATATAACGTTCTCTGCACCTTTAATATTGGTTTTAATACATTCCATCGGGTTATATTCGGCTGCTGGAACTTGCTTTAAAGCTGCAGCATGAATGACAAAATCAACACCGTTCATTGCCTGAGTTAAGCGCTCTTTATCTCGTACGTCGCCAATAAAATAACGCATACATTTTTGATTGTAATCTTGTTGCATTTCAAATTGTTTTAATTCATCACGAGAAAAAATAATTATTTTCTTAGGGGAGTAGCACTCAAGTAGTGTTTTGACGTACTTTTTCCCGAAAGAACCTGTTCCACCGGTAATCAAAACGGTTTTGTTAGTAAACATACACGAGTCTCCGAACATTTTAATGCAGATGGCCATGTTCAACAGTTTAAATATGGCTAAGAAGTAACATTATTAGTGTTTTATATAATTAGATATACTTTAACTTATACTTATATAAAAGAAAGCAATAAACATGCCTGAGGAGTGATTTTGTTGAGGAATATTAAGTATTTTAGGAGAGTAAGCTCAAAACGCTAGACAAACGGCCATTAGCTTGAGAGATCATAGCGCTAGAAGATTGCTGTAAAATCTGCTGTTTACTTAATTGTGATGTTTCTCGGGCAAAGTCAGCATCAGTAATACGCGAACGGCTATTACTTGCCATTTGACTATTACTTTCACTAACTGAAATAGTACTGGCTAATCGGTTTGAGATAGCACCTAAATTTGCTCTTTGATCTGATATATATCCTAAAGCCCTATCAACAAGTGAAATTGCTGCTGATGCATCTAACTCAATATCTAGTTGGTTTAAACCTAACACATCGGAATCAACACGAAAAAAACTTAGTTCTAAATTATGGTCACTCTCACTGCCTACTTTCAAGTTGTAGTTTCTGGCTAATAAAGGATCAACTACCCCTGAGCTGTTTACCTCAACATTTTTGTAACCTTCTAAAGGTGCTGATGATAAATAGACATTGCTATTATCAACTACCGACTCAGCCGTTTTTTCAACGCCGCCATCAACATCTAAACCACCAATGGCACCAGTATCTAAATTTGAAAAATTTAGCGTTTGAATAAATGCATCGGCCCCAGCAGTATAAGCTGCCTGAAAAGCGGCATCGCTAGCATAGCTTGTTTTACCGTCGACGTTAAGTTGTGCAATGGCATCGTCTAGTGACGTAAGCCCAGCTGCTAAGTTATCTTCATTACTTAAAAAGGTCATTACATCTTTTAAGCCATCGCCACCATTAGCTACAATGTCTTCATGTAAAAATCTTACAGCAAGATATCCTTGAGAGTAGTGCTTTCCTGAGCTATCCCAAGCACCAAAGAAAGTGTTGTCTGCCGCATAGGCTGCTCTGTCAGCAGTGCTAAAATGAGTTGTGGTATCATCTTCAGCAATTAATTGATTTAATACATTTTCGTCAGCACCTTGAATTAATTCGGCAGCGCCTTCTTTGAACCAAGTATCTAGTGAGTCCATATCCATGGTACGCCCCATAACGGCATGAACCATTTCATGCGCAATGATGCGGTCACTAAATTGTGGAGAGCTTCCGCCATCGGGTGCTTTCCCTGTTGGAAAGGCTTTGGTAAAGATTGTTAGGGTTTGGTTGGTTGCTCGGCTTAAACTGTCATCATCAGCAGCATTGTAGCTAACGGTAGCTGCAAATTCACTATTGGGATCATCATCAAAAACAATACTGAGGGATTCTTTGCCATCAGCTTTTAATCCATAGGCACTTTCAATCATTCTTTCTGATTCAGCTAACCAATTGCCATATAATTGATCGACATTAAATTGACGATCTTCATCTACCCATTCCGGTAGCTCGCCACGTTCAAATAGGCTCTGGCCATTGAATTTTGTTGTGGATGAAACTCTGTCTATCTCGCTTACTAACACTTTTACTTCGGCGGCGATTGCTTTTTTATCAGAATCAGAATAAGTCCCGTTAGCCGCTTGCACTGAAAGTTCTCTAATACGTTGCAGATTGTTTGTTATTGATCCTAAAGCACTATCACTGGTTTGAACCGCTGAAATACCATCATTGATATTGCGAACTGCTTGATTAGTTCCTCTAATTTGTGAAGTGAAACCTGTTGCTATAGCTAGACCTGCAGCATCGTCTTTTGAACTGTTAATTCTTAAGCCAGAGCTTAAACGCTCCATAGCAATGTTTTGGCTGCTGATACTTTTATTAAGCATGCGTTGGCCAAACAAACTAGCTATGTTGGTATTCACTGATAGCGACATAAAAAATTAACATTATTAGAGTAATTATTTTTTATCGGCAGAGTTTGAATTAGCTTTAATTATTTGTATTAAAATTAATCATTTTATAGTGTGAATAGACTATTTAGCGGGAGGCGGGAAATTGATTACACGGTTTTATTTATAGGCTTTTTTAATTTTATCAACTTTTTTAATTTTCAATATATCATCTTTAGTTTGTGCAAATATATTTTCACATTCTTGGGTAATCGTTGTGGAAAGTTCAACTAACTGCTGAAACTTTTCCCCAACCTTTAGTATTTCTTCGGGTGGGTAATCAATAAAAAATTGATTAATAAGTTGTTGTCTAACTAATTCTTTGCTTTCTAATAACTGATATTGTTCTTGCTCAATCACCTTAAAGAGCCGCTGTGTTTTATTAATGATAAAGTCTAAATCACGCTCAATATCAGTCATTATTATTTAACCTTTAACTTTTTATTAGACAGGTTTTACTCTGCTTTCAACGGGGATGGCATCCCAACCGGACTTTATTTCACTAATAAGATTTTTTACTTCATCTAATTTTTCAGTATCATTATTAACATTGGACTCAACAAGAGTGCGAATAATATAGTCATATAAATCAAATAGATTTATTGATATTTCACCACCTTGTTCCATATCTAGGCTATCTTGTAACTCACCCACTAAAGCGATTGCTTTGGTTAAACACTTACCTTTATTTTCGGTTTCATTTCTAGTAATTGCGCCACTTGCTATCGCTACATTCGCTAAAATATGCTTAAAAATAATGCTTATTAGTTGATGAGGATCTGCGTCAGCTACGTTGTCTGCATTGGCATTTCTATATTTCTTTATTGATGCTCTCATAATTTCACTACTCAATTAATAAATTTTTCGGTTTTCCATAGGTTAAATTCTTTGATAGATCTAATTGATTAGTTCTATCAATAAAATAACTAAAGCAAACTTTAAGCCATGTTTTTGTTTAAAGCGAGCTGAACAAGCAATACAGTGGCTAGTTGTTACTATCTTATAAAGTATTAACGAGTGCAACAGCCTTTATAAAATTTAATACATTAAACTTTTTAAGTTTTAGCTTTTTCAGTCGATAATACAATTGAGGGTATTAGAACTCTTAATTTTGGAGACAATATGAATCTAAGCAGTGTCGGTGCTGTTCTTAGTGCTGAAACACAAAGACAAACACTTGAAAAAGTGAATGTAAGTTTGTTAAAACAGTCTCATGAACAACAGGCAGATATTACCAATCAGCTTTTGCAATCGGTAGCTCCTCCTGTTCAAGCATCTAGCTCAGGGTCAAACTTGGGTCAACACGTAGATATCACGGTTTAATTTAGTTCGCTAAATTTATCGTTGTAGTGAAATGGCCCGTTCAGGGCTATTTTTTTGTGTCCCAAAAAGCTAGCTTTATATATGAGTCAATAATATGACATTTAAGTGTCAATTATTTGTTGCCTATTTTTAACTTATTGTTAGAATCATTAGCAGTTTAAATATAATTAATAGTTGCTCATGAACTCTACCCTGCATCTTCAAGGTCACAAACAAATCCTTATTATTGATAATGACATGAGTAGAGCTCATCAAATGGCAACAGTTCTGTCTTTTGTTGGTGAACATTTTGTTCAATGCACTCAAGAAGAAGCCGTAGAGGTGTTTAAAGAAAGTGAACACTTACTTACTGTTGTACTCTCTGGAGAGTTATCTCCTGTAACAGCCTCACTTGTTAAAAGTAACCCAAAAATACCTTTTTTACTTCATGATGTGGTTGATGTTAATGCCTTAAATGGTTATGCAAATGTTATTGCGAGTTTAAGTACGCCATTGAATTATGCACAATTAACAGAGTTAATTCATCATTGTCATCAATATCACAATAAATTACCTAGAACAGGACAGAAACTTAGTTCTAGCGCCTTGTTTCGTTCACTCGTTGGCACCAGCAAGTCAATGAATGACGTTCGCTTTTTAATTGAACAAGTTGCAAAGAATCCTGCGAGTGTGTTGGTGCTTGGCGAATCAGGCACTGGTAAAGAAGTGGTTGCCCGCAATATTCATAATTTGTCTGATCGTGCTAAAGGCACTTTTGTACCGGTAAACTGTGGCGCAATACCTGCAGAATTATTAGAAAGTGAACTATTTGGCCATGAAAAAGGAGCATTTACTGGTGCTATTTCTACTCGCAAAGGGCGTTTTGAATTAGCTGAAGGTGGAACATTATTTTTAGATGAAATTGGCGATATGCCACAGCCAATGCAAGTTAAATTATTACGAGTATTGCAAGAGCGTACATTCGAACGTGTTGGTGGCAGTAAAAGCCTGAAAGCCGATGTTCGTATTATTGCGGCGACTCATCAAAACTTAGAAGATATGATCAAAACAGGTGAGTTTCGTGAAGATTTATATTATCGCTTAAATGTTTTTCCTATTGAAACGCCAGCATTACGAGAACGAAAAGAAGATATCCCCTTATTATTAAAAGAGTTATTAACTCGATTTGAACATGATCAAGGAAGAACTGTTCGTTTTACTGAAAAAGCGATCGAGTCATTAATGGAACACTCATGGGATGGTAATGTGCGTGAACTATCTAACCTAATTGAACGTATGTTAATTATGTACGGCGATCAAATTGTCGATGTTGCGGAGCTACCACATAAATATCAACATATTGATGTGGAAGAATATACCCCAGAATATCCAGAAGAGTTACAAGAGCAAGATGCCATAAATGAGTTATTCGCAGGCTTCGATTATGATGATGAAGACACCGACGAGCAGGCAAGTGATGATTTAGCCATAGAATGTAACAATTCTATTTCAAATGTGAGTACATTACCCAATGAAGGTTTGAACTTGAAAGAGCATTTAGCTGAATTAGAAATTTCACTTATTTCGCAATCATTAACAAAGCATAGTTATGTAGTTGCTCGAGCTGCAGAAACGTTAGGTATGCGCAGAACGACCTTAGTTGAAAAAATGCGAAAATATGATTTACAGAAGCCGGCGTAACAACAATAAGAAGTGACGAGCAAGAAAAGTTTCGAGTTACGAAGTCCTCACACTCCAGCATAGTGTTTTCGAAACTCACAACTCACAGCCAATAGTTTGACAGTAATAATCCATACTGGTTTTCGTCTATATTATTGAAAAATAACAATAAAAACTATGGCATGCAAAATGCTTTAATCAACCTGATATAAATTTTATTTGGATGTTGGTTTTATGGCACTTGCACAGCACTTTATTGCTAATAATGGTTTTAACCCGGTAAATATGCCTTTGGCTACTAATGCATTGGCAAAAGATGCATTGTTAGAAAGAGAAGCTTTTCCTGGTGAGTTAGCTTCATTGCGCGCTCATTTATCTCAAAAACAAGTACCTCAAAACCATGTGATACAACGTAAGTTGTCTCAAGTTGACGTAAACTTGAAGCAACATAAACCTCAATATTCAAAACACTCACAAATGGCTGATCAGCTAATTGAAATGATGCCAACAGGTCTCGTTATGCTTGATGGTAACGGTGTTGTCGTTAAAATCAATAAAGTTGCTAGAGGTTTACTTGATGAGCCTATTTTAGGACAACCTTGGTTTAATGTTATTGCGCGTTCGTTTAAACCCCGAGCAGATGATTGGCATGAAGTATCACTTAAAGATGGTCGCCGAGTAAAATTAGAAATAGCCAGTTTAGGTGATCAACCAGGTCAGTTAATCATGATCACTGATTTAACCGAAACTCGATTACTACAAGACAAAGTAGGCCAAATGCAACGAC
>Ga0209184_1000879_pt1 | contig 25161 bp, 23 predicted proteins | sample EN8Hudsemesocosm_2_FD_184627 | JGI IMG/M metagenome (GOLD analysis project Ga0209184, IMG submission 184627) | Methane-oxidizing microbial communities from mesocosms in the Hudson Canyon - EN8C Hudson Canyon (SPAdes) (version 2) | ecosystem: Environmental > Aquatic > Marine > Cold seeps | place... | reverse complement strand
CTTCTTCTAAACGAATTAGGCCAGTTTGATGAACAGGGTGAAGCCAAAGATACTCTCACACGATTGCTATGGCAGGATTTAGTAAAACCGTCTTCGCAAAATATAGTACAACGTGAACTAACAGAGTCCGGTAGCGCAAAACTTAAACGAGATTACAAGATTGAAGGCAAAACGTTATGGCCTTGGCAAAGCCCGGTTATGTTTCATCCAGACTTTCAAGCGCAGTACTCCCCAATAGAAGAAATGCTTTTAGCCTTGTTAGCTGCTTGTGAAACTGTCCAACCCACCGATATACCAAAACTTAAATCCTCCGACTATGCTATAGAGCGCAAGACGTCTGGTCGCTTGATTATGATGGAGTGCATTTACTACAAAGGCCGTGCAGGAGATTATCGTCAGCCAGCTATACTTATGGCCAGCGACATATGGACACAAGCGCTAGATCAATATATTTCAGGCCTCCCTAAATCCAGCCTGCTTTTTAAAAGCAACGTAATAAGTGGCATTAAACTACCAGGGTTAGGAAAAAACGCAAACAATCACACTTTGACTAATTTTTTACTTAAGCTGTGGAAGATCCCTGAATTAAAGAAAAACATACATTCTGAGCTAAAACGAAAAGAGTCCTCCCCCCTCTTTCTAAAAACCATGTTTGCACTAGAGCAAGGTAGTGAATCATACAGATTACTAAGTGATAGAATAGGTATATCAGCGGAAGAATATCGTACTACTGTTCCCAGACCCTTGCCTACGAACTTATTTTCATTAACCCATATCAAAAACACAGCTGTATACGCTGGGTCAGATAATTATCGTGAATCAGACTTAATCAACCATCATAGTCATACATCAGCAACAGAGAAACACGATTACCTAACTGACGAAAATAAAGACTTTGTTAACAGGCTAGGTCGTATTACAAGGCTGGTACTGCATGACTTACAAAATGTTATATATCAACCCTCTGTAGATGTCATGCAGCTCGCAGTGAACGACATTGAGATTCGCACTCGCTTAGTGGAAGCCACTGAAGTAAACGATGTAACTTTACGCTCCTTGCAGCAAACAATAGATCAGGGGGACAACGACGATGACATCATCATTGCAGATACCTTGGATAGCGCACTTTATTTTATTCACTACATCGATCAAGCAGAACTTATGTTACCTAAGTTATTGGCTGTACGACCTGACTTTGTGGAGCGCACCCTTCTGATACAAGTGGAATGGATGACTCGTACGCTATCACGCATGGGTCAAACTAAGACAGCAAAATCGCAGTATAACTCTCTGCGCGAGCACTTGCCGCCACTCTTTAATCACTTACTGGAGAGCATTGAATGAGCAAAATAAACCCACAGCCATCTCGATCATTGGATTTGAATGAAGCGCAGGCCAAATTAAATGCTCTCCAAGGCGCCTTGGACAATAATATTTATGACAATCAATGGGATTTTCTTAACCCTAAAGGAAGAGTAATTACAATAGACTTTGAAACTTTATCCTCATTGAATAACATCTATCCGAACTGGATCGAAGAACGCAGAGTGAATTTGATCAGCCTCACAAAGTTAATGTGGCTTTCATGCGCGCAAACCTCTTCGGTCAATCAATATAGAGCAAAGCTCCACGGACTTGCGTTATTCTGGGCGGCTATGATGCAACATAACATACAACAGCTCACTCGCGAGAATTGCTCACAGGTTCTGACATTCCTACTTACACACCAATATTTTAACGGCAAGGCGACTAAGTTAGCACGAATAAAAAGCAAAGCTAATTTTTCGATACAAACTTCACTAGTGATCTGGCGTAACTGCCTTTCAGAACTCGAGGTAGATTTCATCTCGAAAGAGACTACCAATGACACCATCAAGAAAAAGTTAAAATATCTCATACCCAGCCTAACAGATGAGGAACTAACATACAGAGATTGGTTTCAGGGAGGAAGTACCAACAAACTTACACTCGACTATGGCCGCTACTACGTAGAGCATTGCATGGATTTTTTTGAACGGCACATTCCACTTGCTACAGCTTTGGAGGACACCTTCAGAGCGATGCCTAACATTGCAGCCTCACTCGAATTGAGAGAAAGAACAGTTGGCCCCTTGCTACCTAGGATTTTGCAAGGCTATACACCTAATCAGCTGAACAAACTCTGTAATCAAAGCTTATCCACTATAGAGTTAATACATCAGAGTGTTGAGAATCACTTTAAGTCCGTCTATAGGTCAGTGAGTTTTTCTAACAGTATACTCCAAGAGTCCACTTTGAAAAATATGATCAAGACTTTAGAGCTGTCCCCCACACAAGAGAATGAGGACCGTCTAAGAGTTATCACTTGGGAATGGTTGCAACGAGGAGACAAAGAAAACACTCAAACCTTACTAACCCAGTGCCAACCTTCAATTTCGTTTAGCACTTTTCATCAACTGTTAAGTACGTTAAAAGAACAAAGCGGCCAAGAGGAATACCTAATCCCGTCAATCAAAGACTATCAACACATGGGGTTACGTAAACCCACATCCGTTTGGGACTCTGGCAACAGCTATCCTCGGCAACTTATCGACCTCGTAAGAAAAGCCGGCTTGACCTCGGTGGTTGCGTTAACCGGTTGGCGAAGAAGTGAATTTGGATTCCCCGCATCTGCAATAAAAAGTTTTAAGAATGTGGATAAGTTAGATGAGCATGCATTTCCACTTAGGTATCAAGTTAATTGGCATGTATACAAAACTCATGGCAAAGTCCAAGAGTCTCGAGAGGTCACATTTAGTTCGATCGCCATCGCTGACCGATTGCAAAATTTGGTTGGAGCCAACGCCAATCAACCTTGTCTCTATGGAGTTACCTCCGCTAAGAAAGACGCCTTCGAATCCGGTCTTGTCGTAGAAAAATCCGTCACAGGGCTGTGGGAGCATTATGTAATGCACTACAAGGGTTTTCAGATGCTAGAGGATTGGCAATACTGGAAAAATATTAGAAAAATAGAACAACACGGAAGATCACTAACCTTGCCTCAGAAGCAAGAAAAAAAACGCTTATTGAAAATTCACTCCGCCAATGAATGGGACCAACTTCCTATCGATGGGAATTTGAAAGAAGCATGGAGAAGAAGTCGCGAAGAGTGGCCGAAGCTAAAGTTCTTTTTAGAAACTAACTATAGAAAGAAAAAAAACTGGTTAACTCTCTACCGACAGGGAACATTGAGAGAGGATTGGACCGAATTACTCGATACCCATTTGCCAGAAGAAATCCTGGATTGGTTGCTTTCTCTGAGCGACGAGGATTGCAAGTCTCCAACTGTCGTCAAATCGATTACCTCCGAACTGCTAGAGAATGTTTTGTATCCAACCCCTCATGCCTTTCGCCATATGTGGGCAGAAGCAGTTTACCGACGCTTTGATGGCGATGCAGGGTGGATGATACGCAGTCAATTCAAGCATATCAGCAGTTCCATGTGGCTCGCCTATATCAGAGACAAAGACAACCGACTTGGCCATCAGCGAGTGAAAAAACAAGTAGTCAGTTCATTAGTATATAATTATCTCAATAATAAAGGTGAAGGGTATGCTGGACAGCTACACATATGGTTGCGTCGACTTTTCAGAAAAACTAAAGTAATGACCCCCGAAGAACAGGTACAATTTGCGGATCGACTAGCAACGATTGAAATCGAAGATATCAAAGCCAATCCTTGGGGTTACTGTCTACTAAAACGTCGTACCCGACGTAAAGCGAAATGCGCAGAGATGGGAGAGCCAATGAGACACAATGCATCTCCCGATTTGTGCTTGGGCTGTATACACAACTTGATGCAGTCTGAGAACGTGGACTGGATTTTATTGCACATCTATACCCATTTAGAAGCTTTGAAAAATCCAGTCGTTCCCAGCATCTTTAAAGCATCGTCATACGAACTCGTGAAAAATTCTACCAGGCATGTCCGCACATTAAACCCGAAGCATGAGGCCTTACCCGAACTGCAAGAGGCCTTAGATAATTATAACGCAGCGAGGGCCGCCTAATGGTCATGAATTACATAAAAAACAGGGCTAATAAAGATACTATAGAAACGGAAGAAGTCTATCCTGAATGGGTATCTGAGCGTAATGCTAGCTTGAGAGCATGGCAATATGTGGAAGAACAAAAAAAAACAACAGCTCTTTATATCAAGCGTCACCATAAAGTTACTGATTTTCTTACTCAAAAGACATACAAAATCAAAGGATCTGAAATTGCCGATGCACTCGGAATAAACCGCACGACTCTAATGAACACCTCTACCTACTCGGGAGCCTTTGAAAAATATCTAGATAATGTGAACAAAAAACTTGAGCAAGCAAAAGATGCAAAATTAAAAAAGGCACGCAAAGCTCCTTCTCGGGGAACAATTAGAAATAGTAAAGACGAGTTAGTTGAGGCCAATAAAAAGTTGAAGGATCGTGTTGACGAACTAGAATCCCAGAAGACTGAAGAACTTGTTCGCTATGCTTTTGACCAACTACCTTTGCCTGTCAGAAAGAAACTAGGCATTGACTGATGGGCCTGTTTCAAAAAAAGCTAAAAGCCTTAGGCTGTGTTAGTCTTAGGGTAGAAGTTTTGCTATACCTGAAAGCGAGAAACTCCTTATGCCCGATAAAAAACAACTCGTTTTAATTGCACACGCGCCTTCCCCCAACACTATAAAAATGGTGGAAGCTGTAATTGAAGGTGCTTCCAATCCGGATATTGAAAACGTTGAAGTGCGTTACATTCTACCTTTAGAAGCAACAGCTAAGGACTTGATATCAGCCGATGCCATCATATTAGGAACCACGGAAAACCTTGGATATATGTCTGGTTTGATCAAAGACGTATTTGATCGTTGCTACTACGAGTGCTTAGAAACAACGCAAGGCATGCCATTTACGTTCTTTATCCGTGCAGGGCAAGACGGAACAGGAACGCGCCGAGCAATTGAGAGTATCACGACAGGCTTACGCTGGCGTATAGTACAGGAGCCTCTTGTTTGCCGGGGTGATTTTCAATCTGATTTTATCGATCAGTGCGAGGAGCTTGGCTTATCGATGGCTGCTAGCCTTGATGCAGGCATTATCTGACTTAGAAGTAGATGCATAATCTAAGATAAGTGACGTACCCATTGAATTATCTGACGAGCATCATTCAAAGCTCTGTGCTTAACAGTCTCTTTCTCAACAAGTATGTTATAGTTTTCCAAGTTCCCCTTAGGTAACTGGCTAAAGATAGATTCAAAACCAAAAGATATCTCCATTCCAGCAGACTCAAACATTTTCATAATCCACCCCTGATCAAATCTGATCGCATCAGAATAGACTGTTTGGCCTTTTAGCCGCTGGTTTAACCTATTACACGCCTCCTCTGGAGAAATTCCTTTTAGAAATAGCTCGGCGCGAGATATATGGTGAATGGCCTGCTCAGCATGGTCATCCCAATAGGTCCAATCATCAAATGGCTTGATAAGAAAGCTATCAAACTCGCTTCTTTTTTCTGAGTCTTGCCATGCGATTTCGATAGGATAACTTTGTTCAGCTAGCCCACTCGCTTCCACATCAATAACTATCATGCCTTACCCTCTCTACGACTAATCAAAAGGCGAAATACTCACTGATAAAATATCCTGTTTAAACTGACCATAAACATTAATTATCGCGTCGTAAGATTGTGTCAGAATGGATGGAGCATTCTTAGTAATGACATGACTGTCAATCGATGCCAAACCCTCCTGACCAAGTTCAACCAAATAATCACCCTCGCTGTCGTTTGATTGTGCGCTATACCTAGGTAACTCTGGTTTTATGGTCGCCTTCTGGCTTAATGCTTTATCAAACCTAACCACAGAGTTCTCGTATGGAATGCCCTCTGCAACGCGATAGGCAAATTCTATCAGCTTGCTTTCAGCTGGCATGTACAAGCATGCTTCTTGATTAAAGGCATTGCTAACCCGCAATATACGTCCAAGTATTTGTCGAAAGTGAAGCTCTGTTTTAATACGCGTCAGATGACAACAAACCTGTAGTCTTGGAATATTAGTACCTTCACTAATCATCCCAACAGAAACAATCCATGGGACACTACCGCTCTTAAAGTCACCAATAATTGATGTTGGCTCAGTCTCACGATAGGTAGCGATAACCGCTGTTTGACCAAGTTCATGCATGAGAATATTCAGTATCATAGTCGCGTGCTGAACTGATGACGCAACGACAAGACCTCCTGCTGACGGGTTGATTTTACGTATCGCTTTAAGTTTGGCGTTAGCTTGAGCCAGCACATGCCTAAGCACGACTTCGTTTTCTATTATTTTTTGATATGGGCAATCAGTCCTTTCAAGTACGTCGGCAAAGCTATTAAACGCTTTAGCCTCACCATCACCTTCTTGAATTGAAATATCTGAGTTGTCAGTCACTACAATTTGAGGAACACGACATACACCATCAGCGATTGCTTCAGCTAGTCCATAAGAATAATCGCAAACTATAGTATTCTCAGGGTCAGTATATTCAGCCAAAGCAATCGGGGTATTATCAGATCGCCAAGGTGTACCAGTGAGGGCTAAGGTATAAGACGCAAACTGTTGGATATGAGTAATGATTTCCTCGCCCCATGAATTGGCATTTTCTGGATGAGAGCCGGAGCAATGATGGATCTCATCAAAGACGACTAATACTCGATGAGACTTCAAAAGTGACCAAATATCAGAATCAAGGAATTGCATGCTTTGGTAGGTAAAAGAGCCACCTTTTGCGCCAATGATCCCATCAAATCGCTCACCAATACGACCCTCTAAGGTATGACGTATATCCCTAGCAATGATCACTGATGGGGAGAAACAAAGAACAAAGTCGATTAAATTCTGTTTAAGCAGCTCTGAGGTCACCTCAGCAGCCATAGTCGTTTTACCTGCCCCTGGTGTAGCAAGACAAAGAAAATGCCGCCTGCCGGATATGTACTTACCTAAAGCGGCTCCTAAACATTCAGTTTGCCATTTACGAAGCTTCATGGCGCTCGAAGTCCTTGCTGTTCAATCAACGCCTCTAGAGCTTTAACATGCCCCAACAACTTTGAACTTTCATCCCGTGCTCTGTTGTATCGTTCCTGTAGCATTTCTTTCATTTGGGGAAACTCAGAATACAGGTTCTTATACTCTTCCGACTCACCAACACGAGATAGCATTTCCGATTTGTAGCGTTGAAGCTTCTCTGTTAGTTTTTTGAGCAAGCCTCGATCGCTTTTAGGTTGGTCATCAGACTCCATTACAAATTTAGATTGATCATCGATTGCGTAAATGCTTTCGTTAAATTTGTCAGTCTTTAGGTATTTGGTTTTTCTTTTGTCCTCTGCATCGATGCGCACTAAAAGCCCTTTCTCGATCAATCGGAGCAACTTTCTGTACACAAAACGACGTGCTTCGACTTTGCTTAGAGAGTCTTCCAACAAGGTGGCCATGTATAAGTCTCTTAAACCTAATACAGTAAAATCATCAAAGTCAGAGCGACTTAAGATCGAAATCAGCCCTGCGTCTAATATTGTTTTATCTTTTGACATTTATACAGCCCAATTTCATTCAAATAGCAGCCCAAAAAATACGGATTATAATCCGTGGTTATTTAATCCGCAAATCAAGATAGTTATTTGTTTTTGTATTGGACTATCTGAATGGATAATTTGGCGGTTAAGTTCGGTGAAAAGCTCAGGGCAAAACGTAAAGAACGTAGCATTTCTCAAGATGACTTGGCACTTAAATCGGGAGTTGATAGAAGCTATGTCGGGCGTATTGAACGAGGAGAAGTTAATATTACTTTAGATAAGGTTTATCGGCTGGCTTCAGTGTTAGAGTGTGAGGCTAGAGACTTATTGCCAATATTGAAAAAAAGTTGAATGTTACGACACATTGGAAATAGCCCAAGGGGTTCTATAAGTTTATCTTTCCGTCAAAATAACTCTCTGAGCTTCATCTTTCATCAATTGATATTTCTTTGCATATTCGTCACATTTTTCTTTAGCTTTTGGGCTGCTACACTTCGTCCGCCCTGCTTTTTTTCCTGTTAATTCAAACCACTCCTCATTGGGGTCATTAACCAGCCTTTCTCCTAGGTAGTTTATGAATACTTCTGGATGATTTGATTTAATGATTTCTTCTGACAGGTGCATGCGAATATCATCTTTAGGCAAAGACATTGAAGAGTATGCAAATCGGGTAAAGGGTCCCCAATCAGCGCCCTCGACATTAGGTAAAGCAACTTCCATAAGCGCGTACTCTTCAGCAGCCAACATATTCCAAACTAGTTTTATTTTTTTCAGCTTTCCCAAAGCCAAGACGGGCAAAAGAGCTGGATATGGAGATTTATTAATTACTTGACCAAATGAAAGAACCTCTAGATTCGGAAGCCCTTTGAGAAACTCGAAATCGAAAATTGGTTGCTTCCAGTCTAGTGTCCCGTCAATTCGCAAATACCTTAGACTATCAATACCAGATAGACCGTCAAACTCTTTAACTCTGCGAAGGTTTTCCATGTGTAGAGAACGAAGCTTTTTCAATGATCTCAAGGGAGCTAAATCAGAAAAACCTGACACATATTCCAAGACCAACTCTTCAATATTTATTAACTGACGAATAAACTCCAAGTTTTTAGGTCTTGCATGAGTAATTCTTAACCTTTTAAGCGCTGTAAGTATAGAAATTGCTTGAAGTTGTTTCTTGCTAGGCTCATGAAGAGTTAATTCCTGGAGATTTGGCAAGGTAAATATTCTCTCCCAGTTTTCTTCATCATTACTTATAGTGACGATTGTGATCTCTTTACTACCGGCTGGCACATCCCCAATAGAGTATGCATATCGCTCTCGATTAGGCACAAAAGTCCAATAATCACCATCACGATCTAGGAGGTCACCAAAGTGATGCTTCATACATTACTCATATCTTTGTACAGTGTATTTTTGAGGCCTGCCAAATCTAGCCACATGAATAAAGTTGATACTAGCACTTTTTGTCGAAATACTGTTTTCGCCCTTCATAATCGCTCATGTTTTTTGGAAAAGGATTTTTGCAGTTTGTACAAATAGTCCTGAGTGTTTGTCCGCGCCTGTAGATTAACCTAAATAGCTTGTCAGGCATCCATGGTTTATCTATAACCTCAAACCCACTCTCACCAATGCCCCCACATTCAGGACAGGCACTCAAATGAAAGAAGCGATCAGGGAGTTCTGACTCAAGCAACATGATAAATTGCGAGGCGACCTTTTTAATGTAGGTACCCTTATTGTCAATCGTTAAACCTGTATTGAAAATACTCACATCTCGGTCATTCACCATCCATAGATCTTCGCTAAGCTCATCCCAGATACTATAAATGGCTTCATAGCCTGATGAAGAAAAGAAAGTTTCTAGAACACTAACGCCTTTTTCAGGGTCTAGCTCACCTGCAACAATCTGCTCACATATTGCTTTTGCATATAACTTTAACGCCTCTTCATCAGATGGTAAATCCAAGTCGAGGTCGCTTAGCGATCTTAGAAAATACGTCTCTATATCTGCAGAATCAGGATCTCTTTCATACCCTAGGCTTGCGAGAATTGCGACATTGTCAGAATCTACATCTTCGTACAATAAGGATTCGGCCCAATCGGTATAGTCTTTCGAATAGTCGCTTCCTAGAGCTCTTTTTCCGGCAAGTAATTCGAATTTCATTTTAGCGTTAACGCCTGCGCTTCGCAGTTGATAGTAAGCATTTTATTTAGCTGCATTGATCAGATCCAATTCTTTTAAGGCCAGCTCTATGCCTTCGTTAGCTGCCTCTTTCATTAGCGCTAAACCCTTTTTCTCATCTTTTTGGTTTTCATCATTACCATAAAAAAGGCTAAATCCATATGTAAATTTAGTATATGAGTCGCCCTGTGATATAGCACGTTCAAAATACATTGAAGCCAATTTATAATCTTGCTGCACATCATCACCATATAAATGGTTTACGCCCATTCGATAGGATGCTTGAGCGATGCCTCCTTCTGATGCTCCGCTCATTTGTAGAACATACCTCTTGGAATACTCTTCTTCTGATTCAAATGAATCACCTAGGCTGAAACCAGCTCTAAGATGCATTGCAAATGGATCACCCTCATCGACAAATGGAGCAAGCAGCTCATTTAGTTCGTCAAGTTCACCATCATCACAAAGTTGTATGGCTTTACTCTTTACTTTCTCATCCATGTATCAAACTACCTTTTTGAATAACTCCACGTAATAGGCCGAAACTTTGACTTCAATCCTCGTTCCTCAACACCTTTCCGTCATTTGTACGCAACTCTCTGGCCCACCACTGCTGGTCATTATCATTACTTATAAAACGAAGGTGAGAGGCCATCGCCGAAAAAGCGGCTACATCTGGACTAAGAGACTTCAAAATAAACTCATCTAAACTGGCGGCAAGTTTGATGAATTCAAAACCATCATGCTCAAACTCGTAAACCGAACCGACTTCTTCTCCAGAGGTCACAATAAGCAAATAGTTGCCAGAGGAAGGAATTTCACCTACCACGAAGTGATCACCAAACCAGGCTGGCAACAATTCTTGATCATCTTCGTCAGTTAGGTCAACCCAACCGGAGAAGTCCTCATCTAACGCTGGCCATTCATCAGGTCGAGCGATGTAGAAGGCTGCTTCATCACTTTCAGGACAGAAGAAAAGAGCCAACGAACCAAAAGCAGCATAGAAATCAGGAACATCGCCGACTTGAGGCACCTTCAGATTAGCAACAGGCCCTTCAAATAAATGAGAGAACTTAACAACTTTCTTATCAGCTTCTGAACCAATGGCTTCGCAGAGGAACTCACCTTCATGCTGCTGAATCTTTTCTTTAAGCCCATTGATCATTCTTTAGTTCCTTGCTCTTCAGCCGCTGCAGGAAGAACCTGGCTAGTATTTTCAAAACAACGACCTCCGGGCCACCTTACATCTAATTCATCGTCTTCAAGAGGAAATGGTGGCTCTACAACAACGCCTACTCCTTCGCCTCTCCCCCAGGAGTCAAAGTCATTCTCTATCCAGCACTTATGGTTCTTTTTTACAAACTCCCCAACTTTATATTTCATTAATGATCTCGATTATTTCTAGCTCAGCTACTTTTTCACTGCCTCCCGAAAAATAAGCCTTTGCACCCAATTTAACCCTTTCACGAATCATATTGTAGTACCCGTCACGGTCGTCAAATATTGGTTTGTGAATAATGGCAGTACCTTCATCTAAAGCTTCCCATTCATCGCCAACAATGATCTCTTCAGATAAGGTTTCAAACTCGGGATAAAGGAAGAAGACAATATTATTATCTAGGTCTACAGCAAACTTCATATCCGGCCGTACGCCATTTGAGAGCCGACACTCTGAATCTAACTTCTTATACCGGACTCTGAAAAAATAGCTTTCTTCTTTAAACACTAAGTTTGCCTCATCGAGAGATGCCCCATATTTCAATACCTAATGACTAATTCTCATAATAGACCCAAGTATTTTCAAAGTTGCCAACTTCCATTTCTGCTCTAATGCCATAGAAATAAAAGTGACCACCATCTCCCCAAAGGAAGTCGGGGTTATTATCACTAGTAAGTTGAAGCAATAAGCCCCAATCACTTGCACTACCTTCAAGTAGCTTAAACTCTTCTGAATCTTCTGGAGGGAAATCAAATGGATCTGCCCCTGATGAAGCATTGGCGCAATAAAGCTCGGGAGGCGTAAATTGAATCAAATGAGGATAGCCTGAAAGTTGGTTCTCTCCTTCCTCCTCACTCAATAGATCCAAAATCTCATTGAAGCTATCTCGCTCATTTGTATCTAGGGTCAGGCAGTTATATGCAATCGTTTGTTCATGAGGAAGAGGCACCTTGCCTTTGGTCATTCTAATGAGACAAGGCTGAAATAATTCAGGCGCTATATCTCCCTTGTATTCAGTTCTATCGATTGCAGTGTCGGGCTCAACAAAAAGCACCTTCCAGCCATCTTTTTGTTCTGCGCTTGAACCCACCATGATATCCAACATATAAGTCTGTCGATCTTGATTTTCATTCTCATAGGTTTCATCCTGACAGCCAACAAAAAACAGTAATAAGCCGTCTTTAGGAAGCCTGATATCTGGTTGAACAGCACTAACTTCAGCCAGATTAAGTTGAGCTAAGAAACCCATTGGTCTGCCATCCCAAGTAGGCCAATCAATACCTTCAGGCAAGTCAGGCCAGCCACCAAAACGGCTCTCGCCAAGAATAGGTGCGCCTTTTTCATCAGGCAGATGCCAACCATTTTTCTTAGACTTTTTAGATTTGAGTTTTAGTGATGGGTAGTAAAGGCCTTCAAGTTCTTTCTTGTGCTTTTCTAATTTCGCTTCCTTAATGATTTTTTCGATGCCCGCTTTAGCTGATATTTTTAGGGGTACTCGTGCCCCTGGTTTCCCTTGTTCAGAAACAAAAGCCCCTTCAGAACAAGCGTCGTCAATATCCAATTCATAAACGGCATTATTCTCAGACACAAGCAATCGAGAACCAATAAAAGTAAACGCTGCTGGAATTGAAGATTCCGAACGATAATTACCTTCTTGCCTTTCAATTATAGTTTGATCTTTGATGTCGCCTACTTTCCAAGAAGTACCATCATTTAAACAGGTGACCATAAGCTCACTTTTAGTCCTGAGCCTAGATGCCATCCATTGACCATTATCAGATAGCTTTACTTCGGCTAGATCATCTCTTTTACAGCCTCGATGCGGGAAATATTTTTTGTCTTTACCTGTCGATGTGTCAACAACACTGATCAAGCCTTTGTCGCCAGAGAAAGCAACAACCTCACTTTCTAAAGCAGCTTCCAACGTCCAATCGAATACCTTTTTAGGGGCTTTAAACACTTTATTATTTTCTGGACTATCTATATCAAAGGTATATATCTGTTCATCATCAACAGCGACCCATCCACCCTTTCTTGGCTTGAATTGCCCCATCGCAGCAATTTCAGGGTACGTTCTAACTTTTTTTCTGGAAGACAGTATTTTCCTTTTAGCCGTAAGATGTTCACATAGAACAGCGTTGCTCGGATCAGTAACATCTAGGGAGATGATAGACTGACCATCACAAGAAAGCGCAAGGGGGTAAGCAATTGCATTTCCAGCAGGCCACTTAGCTTCTTTGATCTCATACAGCACTGTTTCATTAAAGGCATCAATAGTTATTTGCATAGCCAAGAGGCCGCCTTTTGCGGTATCACACTCAATACCAATAACGAAGGTACCATTTTGAGCCGTTAATACCTTTCTTGGGACAAATTGAGCTTCTTGTAGAGCAAGCTCAGCCTGGTACGAATACAGCCACGCACATTTTTCATCACCCACCATATTCTTCTGAACATCAGCGACCTTTTCACATTTTCTGGCCTCATCCTTACTCGGCTTTCTGTTAAAGCAACATAAAGAAGTAATATCACTTAGTTGATCAATTGAATCGATATTTCCCACAGCGAAATAAGCTTGCTCTGATTCCCGAGTACATTCCCCGCCAACTTTATACCTAGAGAAATGTATAGCCAATAGGAAGCTGCCTTTTTCATCAAGTGGCAGAATTTTCTTTTCATAGTACATGGCGATAATTCCTTTTATTCATAGCGTTATGTTTGTACAAACCTCAAATTTTAAGAGTTTATAAAATCGACTCATCTTGTCTGACAACATTAGCGTCACATTGTCGCTCTATAAAAATAATTTTCTTGGGCGCATACTTTTCGTAATTTGGAAAATATGGCATAGATCTAATATCACCCGGTTCATCATCTAACTGAACAGCCCAAGTATCATCACCAAATGCTTTGTTGAGATCACTCTGCCCAGGAACATACACGACGTTTCCCGCTGCGTTCTTGAACAGTTTTCTAAAAAAAAACCTATCACCAAGGCAAACAGGGGTATCTGTTCCAAAATAGAAAAGCGAAGCACTCATGATGCGAAAGCACCGTTGAGGCTTAATTTATTCAATTGTTCAAGACGAATCTCGATGCCCTCACACAACGCTACTTCCGCATCTTGTGATATATTGGAAAAATTGAGGGAACGAAGGCCCTTAGCAATCTTTGCCAATTTCGAACTCCCCTTTATTGTCTCAAGCTTAGTATTTACTTTTGTCGTAACTGACACCTCTAACTGATGGCAAACTTCCAGCAATAGTTCCATTACTTGATGAAATGATTTCGGCCATTCATCGAGATTTTCTATATAGCCTTCGATAAATGATTTAACCCACAGTTTGTGGCGATTAGAAACAGTGGCAATATCTGACAAAGCTTTTGCGAAACGCGCCTGTTTGACCAGCCCCTCATTGGTAATGGCTATACCTATTGAAACTAGACTCGACGCTATAAGCTTCTCATCGTCCACCAAAGTTATGACTGACTCTATAGCGGCTGATTGCGTATCAAAATTCTTAGAAATTAAACCTAAGAAAATCAACTTTCGCGCAATAGGTGTAATGCCCCGTATTCCTTCCATAAACGGGCCATAAAGAGTGAATAAGTGTATATCAGCGATCGCATCTTTATCGAGCAAAGCCTGTGTATCTTTGACACCATTATGGAATAACATGCCGTAGTCACCAGGCATAGATATCTGTAGAAGTCTTATCCAAAGAGTATGCGAGCTTTGAAGATTAGAGCGTTTGACCCAACTTGTAATAAGATCTTTTTTAATCGGCTCTAATAAGCCCGTGCGTTCTTGTAGTTCAAGGTGCAAACTAGTTTCTTGAGATGAGTTTGATTGATAAAATTTCTCATCGCTCAGCGCTTTAATTTTTGATGAGAACTCAATAGGCTCGAAACAGTTCAGCTGAACTTCAGCCCCATCTTCCCTAAGTTCAGTAATAGCGCTCCCAGCTGTACATCGCACTTTTACCGCACATAACCACAGAGGATGGTACTCAGTCATGTCAATGTCAAACGCTACATCTTTACCTAAAGAAAATGCTACTAAGCGGTGATAGATATTTGAAAGATCAAGTTCATTGGCGATAGTGGCTTCTGTAGGCGAATCTACATTTAACCTAACAATTGCTTGCTGAAGATCGACATGCGGTATTGGCAGGCCTCCATCCAAATATACGTTTAACCTTTTAATTAGCTCACTTGGTTCGATAAAACCACTTGCATATGAGGGTAGCGATAACAGCGGTGCTTCTATGTTCAGTTTCACCCGCTCTAACACTTCATTAATCCGATCAGCCATAAAACTATAAAAGCCAAATGTTCGTCCGCTATACCAGTCGTCTTCACCAATTTTTTCGTGGCCAGCTACCCAATACAAAATAAGCCGGTTCAATTCATGAAGACCTTGTCTTAGGCTACATATGCCTTTGTCGGCGGGCATTTTTTCAATTCTTGATCTAATTGAATCAGTTAAGAATGCAAAGTGTTCGTCTTTGTTGAGGTGTAGCCGACTAATACCATCGAGTATTTTCTCAAAGGTCTCCGGTGTGTCACAACTTTCCAGAGCACAACTGACAGCATCAATGAGTTCTTCGCAAGACATGTATGATTGGACTATTTCACTAGTAAGACTTTCCTTGTGCCAAGATAAGTTTTCACCAAGCACCTTACCTTCCGAGTAGGAATCACTTTCATCCAGCCCCGACAAACCAACTAAAGCTAACTGTTTATCTGAGTAGTTTGACAGTTGATCTTGCAGGCGTTCAAACCTAGCACCTTGTTCCGGCAAAACACTCTTGCTTATTTCGTCATCAGCTTGAATCGAACCAACTATTTCTTTAAATGCTGAGTTCAATGAAGGAGAGATAAAACTCTCAAGATCACGGATACCTTGCACCTGGTCATTGCTTAGCTCTGCGATATGTTTACGTAAGATACCCAAGAAAGAATCTTGCAGATCAACATTCTCTGACACTAAGCCGGAAATAATAGCCGATAGATATGATGGTATTTGCGAAGCGTTTTCTTTAATGATTTTCGAGCAGATTTTTAAACACTTTTTCTGCTGGCTTTTAACGCTACCTGCTAATAACAGCTTTGCATTGGCTAAGAACTCACAGCTATTGAGTTCATGGTTTTTTTGCAGAGCTTCTAGTTCACCCAAAGCAAACCCAACGACAAAGCTCTTGTTACTAGTGAGCAAAGAAAAGTAGGTCGACTCAAGCGCTTTTCTTTCAATCACTGAAAGCTCGAACCCTTGATAGAAATGAATAAACCCTCTATGAACAGGGTTCTTGAGATTAATGAGCAACCCATCAAGTGCAGACTGCAGGAGTCGCTGTCGCTGTTCAGGCCTATCTTCAGAGTATTTAACTAAGGCATAACGCCAACTCTGTTCTGAATCTTTGTCGCCTTGTTTTTCAAAGCACCAGGAGTCGCATTCAAATATTCGCCATATATCATTATCAAACAACCACTCATTGTTACGAATAACTTGGTAAACAGAATCTCCTTCCTTGCTACCCCAGGTATTCCAAATACCTGTGGTCATCGTTTCAATGTAAGCATCCGAATCTAATGCTTCACATAGGTTATTCTTAATACAATAACTTACCAAGGGCCAATCAACACCGCTATAGTCTTGCTTTAGACTGGCTTCCAACCAATCTTTTAACCAGGCTGGTTTTCTTTCCTTCAATGTCACGTAAACTAAATCTAAGCTCGAGTTATATCGCCAAAACTGTAGTCTTTTTACATCAGTACTTGAGCAGCAAGCGAGAACAGATAAAATTGATTTATCTAATATTATCTGTAAATCAGTCTTAAAATTTAACTCTTCTGATTTAAATAACACTTTACGTTTTTTTAACTCGTCAACTACCTTATCGTGCATATCCCAATCTGTATCAGCTAACCTGATTATTTTATTACACTCTTTTTTGGTTGCAACTGCTAAAGCTCTTCGATCCGATTCATCTAGTTTTCCTAGAGCAACAACCAATGTCCGAAGTTCCTCTGTATATATATTTCTAATGAGTTCATCCGTGTTCATTCACGAGTCTCCATTTTGTATCTGTGCTGCCAACAAATGCTTGCACGGCCCTCTTTTACACTCGTACCGAGCAAACCAACTACAATTGCATTTATCACCCGTGTCAGAAAGCACAACTCGGTAGTCAGTATCCTTACTTTTGACTTTGAATACGCTTGAATCTTTCAATTCTTCTATTACGGACACCGCATTTTCTTCCAATAATTTATGCGCTTCCTTGAGTCTTGGCTGAATACTCTGAATCGATTTCAAATCAAAAGGAATTTGCCGATGAAAATAACTACCTTTGGCCAAGTCAAAACCCAATAAACCTTCTGCACTGAGTTGCTGCAAAGCAATATTTGCTTCGTCAGTAGAAATGCCGACTGATTTCCCTATATCTTCAGAGACTAGGTCTGACTGCCAATGTAGTAAGGCTCTCACTTTTTCATTCTTGCTTGCTGAGCTGAAATAACTTAACAGCTGTCCTTCGCCAGAAAACCCTCTATATAAGTCTGGACTAATAACAATGGTAAACCTTCCAATTTGGCCGCTCACTGTCCATGCACTCACGCCTAATTCTGTATTCGCCCAAACATCAAGTTGACCACCTGTCAGTAATATCGGCTCTAAAACCTTTAATCGTTGAAGCCCTGCAACTCTGACCATGTTTTTTCCGGCCCTGGGGCTAGAGAATAAGCGTCCGCCTCTAACACCAATGTAAACTGGGTGCGATGGTCCTTTTCCCTTTGGCAACTGTCTAAACCAAGAAAGCGCTTTACTCGACTCTAAACGGAATTGGTGATTCAAGTTTGATTGTAAGTTCTGAATATCACCGAGTCCTTTCAACCACCTAATTGGAAGTTTTACTCTTTTTTCAGAAACTGAGTTAGATTCACTTTGGAGCACAAGTTCTTCGCTACCCACTTGTAAACTGGCGTTTTTGCTACTTGCCAATTTACGAATAGCAATCTGCATGGCTGGATTGAAATCTACATTGGTAGTTCCCTTACTCAAATGATCAATATCAAAACTATTGGTAGAACAATCCATTCTCACATAGACACCGCAACAACCGCTAAAGCCTTCAAATCGAACGTAGTCGTCACTACAAGTAACAATAGGGTCAAGTTGCGCAGGCATTGGCTTGAAAAAGTGGGTTTGGACAATTCGGTGAAGCAACCCTAGCTGCTGGCTGAACTGTTCTGGGAAGATTATGCGACCGTTGAAAAAGTAGGCTTGGCCATGGTTCTCATTGTAACTAGCAAGACTTAAACCCTCGCCTTTCAAGCCAGAAGAATAAGGGTAATTGTAGGTGTAATCCATTGCCAGCATTCGAGTTCCTTTAATACTTTCCGATTATTAAGTAGTTGGTATATAACAGGTTATATCCTTCGCATAACAGTCTGAATACTGGATTTTCGACACACCCATCACTTTTTAAGTGCTAGGGCCTCTTTGTATGTTTCATGACATATTCAGCCAGTTTATTTCCAACATCAACGGACTCCCAGTGAAGCTTTTCACCTTCGGCGTCATTGCCTGCGTTATATGCTTCATTCATTCTGCTTTCGATGCATTTGTACTTGTCATTAAGTTCTTTGTGTTTTTCCCACGGCACCTCGTATTTATGAAACATTATCCAAACATGCCAATCGTCGAAATTTTGTACCCATACAGGTGGTTCAATATATTCTAAGTTTGGGTCTTCACGGATTAATAGTTCAACAAGCTTTGGAAACTGACCTGTACTTAATGAATAAGGCTCCCATTTTATCCCGCCACTCATGCCTGCATCACTAATACCATTTCCCAGAAGTTCTTTAATGATTTCTTCGCTGGGGACAATATTAGCGGTTAACAAGTAAGGTACCTCTTTAAGAAGCTGGGCAGTATTTCCTTTTTCAGGAATCGTTACAGGTCCAGTCGCTGGTAACACCTCATAATCAAAAATCTCACTGGCTTTTCTTTCTATCACGGTTTCAATACTCGACTCATTATCTAAAGGAATACATTTATCAGAACAACCACATAGGATTACCATTACAACAATCAATAGGTACTTCATTTATATAATCACTTTATAACCGGCTCACCGGTAATTTTTTGATGGCGTCTTTTTGCATAAAAGGCGATAACGGAAATTTGTCCGGTGGAGCCGTGATTAGGCGATTTAATCAAGTGATACATAAATATATTTTTGCCCCACATCACTATAAGCGTCGAAGCCCTGTTCATGAGCAATTGGCGCAGCCCAATTTAGCACTGATTGTCGTTTATTTTTTTCGGTAGGTAATTCAACAACTAGACGCCCAGTATTGTTACCAATTTCTGGGTCAGCCTCAATATCAACTCCGAATATGTTAACAGCACCTGATTTATAAGCTTTGTTAGCTAATGAAATAGATTCACTGTTAGTTTGAATTTCTCCTAATGTGCTTTTACCGTCATACAACCAAACTTTTAATTCTTCAGGGTTGCTCTCTAAAAGCATTCTCTTGCAGAAATCATCTGGGTTCTCCGAAGTGTAACCTCCGTTACTGCAACCAGTCAGAAAAGCTAACAATAATAGAACGATGATTTTATTCATTTTGCGCCTAATAGTATGTTTAACGATCTCTGACGGACAGCTAAAGAATTATTTGGTGTATTTTTCATGTGGCTCATAATGCTCCAAGACACCTTGCACAGTAAAATTTAAATGCGAACCAAAAGCCATTTTAAGTTGATCAATTATATTATTTGTAAGCCCCATAAACTGGTTCCACTCAATATGGCCTTCTTCATATTGGAGGGTATATTTATCATCGGCTGCGCAATAAATACCCCAAATAGTCCCTTCGATTTCAACCTGGCCTTCGCCTTGACCATAATTGACAACCTCCCCGTTAAGCTCATTGGGGATAATCTTATTCAAATCGTTTAAGCACGTAAATTTTATATCTTTCCCATTCTCTATGATGATATTCATTTAAGTCTCATAACAGTATGTTTAAGTGCTTTAATAATCAGGCCCATCTTCACTTCCCCAAAATAGCTCAACGCCACTTGGATAACGAGAGATAAGGTCAATTTACAGTTAACGTGACAGCCCTCGAAGTTCCGCAACACTGATATGTTAAGGGCACATTTGCTCATGACCACAACCATGGCAGAATTTACCTTTTGGCCCGCGCCAAACCTTATTATGACCACATACTTTACATTTCAGCTCTTTCACAAATACTGACAAGCAATGACTACACGTTTTTTTATAACGAGTACCTTTTCCTATTTTTTCGAGCTTCCCAGTACAAACTGGGCACAACCTAGGTGTTTTATGCAAAGCTCGCTTATCTGTAGACGAAACGTGTTTAGGAGTTTCTGATTTTTCTATATCAACTAGATTAACCTTGCTCAAAATCAACCCCTAGTGCAACCAGTTTTCTGATCCGCTAGCAGAAAAAACAATCTGCGTTAGCCCATTTAATAGTGCTTTTAAATGTAGTCATTAGGCACCCAATAATTGTTTATTTGCGTTAATAACATTAGCCCAACTTTCTACATTTGGGGACCTAGACAGCGAATCTTTTAATGAACAAGTTCTATCTTTTTGTTCTTTTTTCAGAGCGGCAATATCTAGTTTGACATGAGCGAATGGGTTGGTTTTGGATACTGTTTGAACACGTTCTGCCATGTCGGCAATAAACCGCAGATGAAATAATTTTACTTCTTTCATGAAATCCTCCACAGACAGCAGATATTCACCTCGTTTCGCAGCCCATGACTGAATCCCATCTATCATTATTGATTCGTTGTCCCAACGAATATGTATATTATCCCCTGAACGAAATATTATAATCTCCGGCCCGCCCCCCATACCTTGGAGCCTTCTGTAGAAAAGCCACTCGCTTGCAAGATAGTATGTATCTTCTATCGAGCCATCATCAGTTTCATCAAATATTTCTGCAAGCTGCTCACTCCATGCATTTTGTTTCTCTACAGTCGATATATAATCATAAATATGAAGAGGAATTGGTTGCAAGATATCAGGCAAAATACTAAGGATATCTTCGTAAATTCGCGCAACTTGGTACTCAAAAAAAACACTTGAATCGTTATATTCTTTTTTCCAATACTCCACAGCCTCATTTGAATACCTGAATAATTGTTCCTTTCCTACATTCATAAAATAGACGCCATCAGTGAGTCCATACCAATGTAAACTAAGGTCAGGTTCTTCTCCCCAAGGCTCAATTTCTTTCAAAGGTTTTAATCTGAAGTCAAATAATGTCATTTTCTTTCCGCGCGTACTGTGATTTGGCCTAATGGTATTGTCGTTCCAATAGCGGACGTCGCTAGTGAAAATAATCATGTCAATTCAATCGACTTTTTAGCTGATTTTAGTGATGATTGGAATGACGTCTTTACCTACTATACCAACCACTTTCAAAACCTGTCATTACAATAAGGCCTACCCTGAAATACTATTATTCAAACACTGAAAACGTCTTTGACCACTTAAAATTTAGTTTGTTGTTTTGTAAGTCCAACTGCTGCCATTTATATGCTTTACGAAATCTGGTACTTATCCTTTCTCAAAGTGAATGCAGGTATAGTACCTTCTAAAACTTCTACTATCTGTTCGTTTATCACTAAATTCTCGATGCCACCGGAAATAAAGCTGAACTCATTTCCATTTTCCTTATCAATACTTACTTTTATTACCTGTTCTGAATCAGCAACCACAGCCAAATTTGGATTGTGTGTAACCATAATTATTTGTCTAAGTTTCTTAGCCTCTTTTATATAAGGGACAAGTACTTTGGCGACGCTATTGTTGTCCAAGTTATCTTCTGGCTGGTCAATAATTAAAGGGATATCTTCTTTATCGAGAACCAAATAGAACACCAATAAAAGAGCCCCTTTTTCCCCTGGAGAAAGTTGTTCCAAACTCTTACCTTTTTGCTGTAAATCATAATATGGTTCAATAAAATTTAAGCCGTAAATATAGCTATATAGCTCTCTCCGATCCTTTGTAATATCTCCAATATAGGTTTTGTCGCTATCTTTAGCTCCAGGCCTCTTATCAAACTCCAAATATTCAATAAACTTACGCAAGAATTCGCCCACAGAATCTGAATCATTCCAGTCCGTCTGTGAAATTAGCTCTTCCTGTAATAATGTAGAACCATCTTCGCTGCCATAAAATGATCCCACTCGATTTTGTTTTATATTTCTTAAAATAGATTTTCTAAATTCGTTAGAGCAGTAGAAGGAACTAGCTATGCTTAAGCCTGATACATCGGATGCTTCTAGTTTTCTAGAAATCTCTTCTTTTACCTCATCGTAAAACGACTTTATTTCAGCTTTTTTTGAAAGAATATCAATGGATTTAATAACCCTTAATTCTCTTATCTCATCAAGTTCGTTTTTTAAACTACTATTCAGATAGGTCAGTTTACTTTGGAGATAAATCAAGCTATCGACAGCCTCTAAATCTCCTTCTATATCTTTTCTTCTTTGCTCCCATTCAGATAGTTCTTCCAATGATTCTTGGTAGGCTTTTTGCTCTCCGGTAAACTTTGAGTGAATAACCTTGATTTTTTCCTTTAGAGCTTCAAGCTTGGATGCTAATGAAAGGCCTTCATAGTCTTTCCCAGACCATTCGTCATCAATCTGAAGGAGTGTACTGTCATTATCATTGGATTCTTGTAATGAAAGGACTCTAGAGCTGATTATACTTTCATCAAAATCCACACGAATGACTCTAGATAGATCAAAAGCACATCTATCTGATAACTCCTTGCCTTCTGAAATAGTAGATTTCAATTCGTTATATTTATTCTTCAAGTCACGATTTAATTTTTCGGATTCAATAATTAAGTAATTTCTATCTGATATAGTATTTCGAATTGCTTCAAGTTCTTCTTCAACTTTTTGTTTGGAAACCTCAAGCTCTTGAAGATCTGCCTTCTTCTTTTTGGTATCTTCTGATTCAGTATTCTTTGAAGGGTCATCAATAACATCTGGTTTAGATTCATTGTGTGATTTAAGCTCATCTTCTTTTATTAGTATTTTACTAAGCAGACTTTTCTTGTAATTTGGATCAGTTTGATTCTCAAGTTTTATAATTTCATCGTTGAGTTCAAGTATTTGCTCATGTATGTGGTGAATCTCTTTTTCAGCAGATGCTTTCTTAAGGGCAATCAACTCCTCAAATGTAGCATTCCCCATTCTTTTCTCTGGTGGGACATACTGAAATACAACTTTCTCAATCTCTGCTCGAAATGCATCAACTTTATCTATTTCATTACATACCTTCTCAAAATAACTTTGTGGTAAGTATCTAACGAGTTTTTCCTGACTTTCATCAATTGTATGGATTAATTCTCGTTCATCCGTTTTCCTCCCGCTTTCAAACTCAATTGATGCAACAAATCTATCAGCAAGCCCTTTCTTTTTAAATTTATGTTTATGCAGGAATATATTGTCATCAGAGTGCTCAGCATCAGAGCACATTGCTAAAATATCCGACAATGCACTTTTACCACTTCCTTTATGGCCAATAATCGTAACAAGTTCATTATTTATCGGTATTTCTAAGTTTTCAAACCAAATTGAATTGGAGTCTTCTTTCCCTATTCTCCTTATATTTAGCGACTTGATATACTTGGTTCGATTATCACTTACCCGCTTGATAACCTCCGGCTCTTCACCAATGAAAAAACGGCTTTCAGGTTCGTTGAGAGCATATTTTAAGCCTTCGAATGTTGGAATTCCCTTAATCCATAACTTCTGTTTTCTTATGTACTTTTTGATGTTGTGATTATCTGAACAGATAATCATCGGTATTTTTTTATTTAGAGCAGGAAAAACGAACTTCCTATAATCGTCTTGATCACTTTCTTTACCTAACTCAAATATGTCTATAAGATTTGCAGTGTCCATTTTCTGAGCAACACTATGAGGTAGAGCATTTGTCATATTTTCTAGAGAATTACTCTTTTTGCCCGCATGTATTGTAACTATTCCTCCTAAATCATCTTTAATGAGTTTAATAGAATCTTCTAAATCACAATAAACTTCGTTTAGTTTCTTACCTTCACCGCGAACTTTACTTATTGCTGTTCTATGTTGGATCTGTCCCCAAATATATTCTATATCAGAGTTTTCTGAGAATATTGCTATAAAATGAATCGGCGATTGCCCTTTAGCATCTGACAAAAACTCTATACCTGGTAAAACTGTTATTCCTTCAGATTCACCTAACTTTGTAAGTTCTCGAAATCTCTCAACATCAATTACATGATGATCTGTAATAGCAAAAGCTGAAATATCATTACTTTTCATTTCATCAATAATATCTTGATTCGTAACAGATTTATCTCCGTAGTCATATGAAGACTGCGTATGGAAATGTAGATCCCATTGCTTCCATTCTGAACCTTTACTTTTCATACTTTTTATCCTTGAAGATAGCTAATATCATTAAATTTTCGAGAGTTTGAATTGCATATAAAATTAAAGGGGTCAGAGCCCTTTACCCAATTTCTTATTAAAATTATCAGGTTTATTAAGGCACAAAGTAGCGACCGGAAATCACTGTAAAATAAACGCAGCATCAAGGCTAATAATTTTAAGTATTGAATCCGAACTAAATAATTGAAATCACGAAGGTTTGTCTCAAATAATGTCTTGTTTAACACCGACAGCAGAAATAATAATTGCCTCAATAGATCTATAGATTTTGAAGTAGCTCATACAAATAGTCGCTCATACAAATAGATGATGTTGGCAATGGATCATAATTAGACAAATACGATCTATTAAGCTTAGGTGGGCTACAGTGATAAAACAGTTTGATGTAGAGACGGCTACTCTATATAGACGCCTGAAGAATTAAGCTGGATCAGTTTTAATAAAATCGTAAAATTGTTGGGGTTTTATCAGTAAATAGATAAATTAAATTCTTCTAAAACTGTTGCTATAAAAGTGTTGTGAAAAATAAGCTAGGAATCACCATCTTTATTGACCTAATTAGAAATTAAACAACATTTTTCACATATTCCATATTCGTATAACCGCTTTTCGATCGCTGCTATTACGCTTGTTTAGAAGTAAAGCAAGGTTTGCCCTGCGCTGCTTATATTCGTGCAGGCCACGATGGAACAGGCACACTCAACG
>Ga0209184_1000875_pt1 | contig 25209 bp, 22 predicted proteins | sample EN8Hudsemesocosm_2_FD_184627 | JGI IMG/M metagenome (GOLD analysis project Ga0209184, IMG submission 184627) | Methane-oxidizing microbial communities from mesocosms in the Hudson Canyon - EN8C Hudson Canyon (SPAdes) (version 2) | ecosystem: Environmental > Aquatic > Marine > Cold seeps | place... | reverse complement strand
ATTCATGTGTTCAGAAACTAACTGTTGGTATCGTTTTGATAGGCGTGGATCGACATCTGCTAATGTTTTTTATATTCATCCCATATCATACTATTTTTAGCTTATAAGTTGTGTAGATACCTATGCCACTACAGACAGCTTATAATAGAGATTACTTTTCACCTCACTTAGTATTTCTCGGGGCACTCTTGTCTACTTCATTTATCTATCCAGTTATTTTAGCGGCATTATTGTCTGCCTGCGTATCAACTCCACCGCCCAAACTGCAATTTGCACTAGAAGCTATTTCTTTGTATTCCTCTGACTATGAAGATGGCACTGAAATCATTACCGTTCAAGCATCCACTTTACGCGCCGCCGTAAGTAATTCAAAAACCGGCGAAGTTGATATTTTAGATATTTCCAACCCTCATAAACTTAAACGCCTTGCCCGCTTTAATCTACAACTACAGACTAGTGAAGAACTTACCTCTATTGACTTTCATCCATCGCTGGATATGTTTGCCGCAGTGATTAATGCCGGTCTAAACCGCGGCCGATTACAATTACATTCAGCTAGCACAGGTACATTACTAGAGTCCACACAAGTTGGCTTCGGTCCAGATTCTATTGTCTTCGCCAAACAAGGTCACATAGCCTTAATAGCCAATGAAGGTGAAGATTTCTGGTTTGATCCCAAAAACAAACAGTTCCTCTCAGCCGAAGGAAGCATCTCAATTGTCCATATTAATAAAACAGGACAAATAAGCGCACATAATGAATTGGCTCTAGCTGATATTACTAATCATGAAGGTTTTTTTATCCTTACTAATGGACGCTATTTAAAGCGAGAAATCGACTGGAATGGTGACCAAATTATTAGCCATACACAAGACTTCAATAATGATGGGTTGATTAATAACAAAAAGGTACTACTCGGTTCTTTTGAGGGGCATTCCGTATTCGGCAATGAATTAAAAGGCGAAGCAAGTATTTTAATTCCGATAAAAAGTTACTCACCCGCCTTGTTAGAGCCTGAATATATTGCTATTTCACCCGATGCAAAACGCGCTTATGTTACGCTACAAGAAGAAAATGCAGTTGCTGTTGTCGATTTAAACACTGAAAAAATCATTCGTTATTTCAACTTAGGCACTACGGAACATTTGATGGATTCTCATGCCGATGGCTGGGTACAGTTCGACCAAAGCCAAACCAGTACCAGAGAACCCGATGGCATTACGACCATTGCTAATGGACGCTTTTTTGTTACTGCCGATGAAGGTGATGTCGATTTTGCAACTAAAGAGCCAGAAGATAACATTTTAAGTGGTGGGCGCTCAGTCAGTGTGTTTGACGCCTATAGTGGTGACTTTATTGGCGACACAGACAATCAACTAGATGAGATAGCTTATCAGCACAATGTTTACCCAGAGCTACGTAGCCAGAAAAAAGGAACTGAGCCGGAAATGGTGGTCGGTTTTGAAATGGCAGGCAAAGATTATGTCGTCGTTGATTTAGAGCGAGCAGGCGCAATCGTCTTAATCGATATGTCTAATCCCGCTCAACCGAAAGCTATTGCCCTAGGAAAAATCCCTGGAGACGAAGAAAAATCTCCGGAAGGCATCGCGCATTTCACAATTGATCGCGAGCATTATATTTTAACTGCTAATGAAATGAGCGGCACTGTGGCGTGCTTTAAAATAAGCACTAAAAATCAGAAAGGATACAATAAAATCTCGTAACTTCTCATTATTCACAGGTAAATACATATAAAAACATCGTCATTCCCGAAGTCTTTTATCGGGAATCTACGTTGAGCATAGATCCCTGCTAACAGCACGCAGGAATGACACTCTGGAAAAACTACCTGTACCCTTTAATAATGAGAAGTTACTAAATCTCGACACATACCGCACAAGCCAATAAAGAGCAATGTTTGCTGATTTACATTGCTATAATTGAAATACCTCTAGGTTAAAAACTGAGCTTTCTTTACTGAAAAATACCTCTCCAGCTAAAGCCAATCAATTTATGATTAACGATAATAACAATATTTTTTTAAGTAACTCTATTGAAGAGACTAAAATTAACGTCAAAGACCTAGAGATTGGCATGTACGTTTCAAGGCTTGATCGCCCTTGGCTGGAAACCACCTTTTTGTTTCAAGGCTTTGAATTAAAAACAGCCCACGATATACAGGAAGTACAAAAACAATGCGATTATGTCTTTGTCGATGTTAGCAAGCAAAGCAAATCGGTACGCAATATCGTCCAAGACACACCTTACTCCAAAGGCTGGCTAGAAAAACGCAAAGCCCCATTGAAAAAATCTAATTTTCAACAAGAATTCACTTATGCTGAATCGGTTTACAACAAAACCAGTAATCTAGTAAAAAGCTTTATGGAGCACGTTGCTTTAGGCCGAGCACTTAACGTGGAAATTGCAAAAAAAGCAGTTGCCGAGTGTGTACAAAGTATTATCAATTCACCTGATGCTTTAATGTGGTTAACCCAATTAAAAAATGTAGATGAATACACCTCTCAGCACAGTATGAATGTTTGCATTTTTTCCATTGCCTTAGGCCGACAACTCGATTTATCAGAACCGGAACTTGAGGATTTAGGCTTATGTGGCATGATGCATGATATGGGCAAGATGAAAGTCCCGCTACACATCCTTAATAAACCTGGGAGGTTTGAGCCGGAAGAACTTGTCATCATGCAATCTCACCCAACTCTCGGCCAGAAATTACTCATATCCAGCCATGGTTTACCAGGATGTGTCATTGATGCCGTCTATGGCCATCATGAACGCTTAGATGGCAAAGGCTATCCCCGAGGCTTAACAGCGGAACGAATTGCACCCTACACGCGCATTGTCACGATTGCGGATATGTATGATGCAATCAGCAGTGACCGTGTTTACAAAAAAGGCAAAACGCACTTAGAGTCAATTAAAATCATGACACAATCGAGCGGCGATCATCTCGATTCTGGCTTAGTCATTAAATTTATTGAAAGCTTGGGCATTTACCCGCCCGGCAACTTAGTGGAATTGAGTAACGGTGAAGTAGCCGTGGTCATCGAGACTAATCCGGTGAAAAAGCTGAAACCTAAAATCACTATGCTATTAGATGCAAATAAAAAACGCGTAAAACCACGCTTAGTCGATTTATCTAAAATAGACTTAGATGCTAGCGGCCAAGCTTATGCGATTAAACGTATGGTTAGACCTGAAGACTACGATATTGATATTAATCTGTTATATAAAATGGGTGTAGTGGCTAATAGCTTGAGCACGGCTTAAGGTAGTTTTTGTTTTGATTATGTGCCACTTCTTTCCTTAACGTGGTATGCCGACCCCAATCAAAAGTGAAATTCAGCGCCAATCCAAACATTATTATTATGCACATCATGTGATTCATAATTAAATTTTCGCGAACCGTGTTGCCATCCGGCCTTGAGCATTGTCTTCTCTGTCAGCTCATACAAAAACTCGATCTCACCCTGATAAACATTTTCATTGCCATCATGATGAATATCATGAACAAAAGGACTGGTAAAATCATTATGCTCATAATCAAAAATCAACAGCATTTTCAAATCAGGTAATAGATGTACTTTCAATTCAGCTGATGCAAAATGATTAATATAGCCTATATCATCCTGATATTGCACGCTTTGGTCATGATCTGTGTACCCTCGTTCAAAATGATAACCCACCAATAACTCAATATCATGCGTAATCATCCACTCTAAATGCGATCCAACAGTAAAAAACTGTGTATCACGATAAGCAAAAGGCTGGTTATATTCTCTGATCCCATAACGCACTAAACCGCGCAAGATCACAGCATTCGATAGCTCATGTTCCAAATGCATAGACCAAATATGACTATCTAGCTGCTCATCCGCTTCATGCTCTAATTCAGCCTCTACATCTCCCTCTTGAGATAAGGACTTTTTACCAATATATAACTGCGGCACGAAGTCATAAAGTAATTTTATTTTATTTTTCTCTGTTAGTTCCTGCTCAACAATTACCTGTAAAAAACCATGTGTATACGCATGGTGATTTTGAAAAATATAAGCGCCCGCATCAAGCTCTAACTTAAATTCTCCAAACGGATTTTCTGTTGTCCAATCTATACTAGCACTAGGTTCATAAACAGCATCCGCGCCTTGCTGAGGTTCATCTACAATCGGTTGTGTAGGGTCCTCATCTAATGAGAGTCTACGCGTTACTGAGAAAAGCCCTACATCGTCCGTATAATACGTACTGAAAGCACCACCGGCAGACCACTCCGCCTGTACAGCACTAGGTAGCACAAAGCAGCTAGCTGATAATAATATTCGGCATAGAACGCTAAGGTGATAATCCTGCATCTTATTTATTCTTCTGATTGTTCAAGTTTATGGCCAGGCACCTACATAGAAACTATAAAAATAGTGTTAAGCTTTATTGAGGGATGGCACCGATTTGTTCATTTTTTAGCTATAAGAATTTTGTTCTCTTTCTGAGTACTAATTGCTTGCTATTATCTACTGCACATACGGCCGACTGGTTAAAGCCTTAAGAAATGCCACTAAATCTTGCTTTTCCTGATCAGTAAGATGCAAAGGAAAAATTGCTGAATCTAAGAACGGATTTTTCTCTCCGCCTTGATCATAATATTCAACGACTTCCTCCAATGTTTGCAAACTACCATCATGCAAATAAGGCGCTGTTAAAGCGATATTTCGCAAAGTCGGCGTTTTAAATTTACCTATATCAGCAATCACACGCGTAATATTAAAACGTCCTAATTCAGCTCGTTGAGCCTCGGTAAAATCAAAATCGTCAGGGCTATCACCTGCACGTACAGCAGCTACAAACTCAGCTATTTCAGAATTGATACGCTCAAAACCAACACCTAAATTATAAAATCGGTTATCCATCAGCAAGGCATTAACGCCGCCAATTTCATGGCAATTAGAACAATTACCTTTACGTCTAAATAAGCGCATACCGCGCGCTTCGCTTTGTGTTAGTGCCGATCTATCTCGACCAAATAAGTAACGATCAAAGGCTGAATTTCCAGCAATTAAAGTACGTTCAAAACTCGCTATCGCTTGGGCAATCAGTTCGGCTGTTATCTTATCTTCGTTTATATTAAAAACTTGTGCGAATTGAATTTTATAACTTGAATCAGTATTAACAATATTAACGATATCTTGCGTATTTTTTAAACCATGCTCAACAGGACTTAAAAAAGGCCCGAGCGCTTGCTCTTCCAGGCTAGCAGCCCTGCCATCGACAAATAAACGTTGATAAAAAGCAGAATTAACTACAGTTGGCGCATTTCTAAAACCTGCTTGTTGTTTAATACCTAGCGCAACTCGTTGGCCATCAGTAAATGCTTTATCTTTATGATGACAACTTGCACAGCTAATGCTTCCATCTTGGCTTAAGCGCTTATCGTTAAATAACTGCTCGCCTAACGCTATTTTTTCTACTGTTTGTGGGTTGTTGCTGGGTATAGATAACACAGGTAATCCGAGCAAATCATTAGCCCAAAGTCCTGTTGCATAAATAAATAATAAGACACCTAGATTAAATGATTTCATCAGCGGAACCTCAATATGACATACGCAATAACCACTCTTGTTATGCGTAAAAAGAAAGCCCTTAAAAAAGGGCTTTTGAAATAAGACAAAAACGGCTTTAACCAATAATCTCCAGTATTAGCAAAGCCGTCTTTATCTATTCAAGAGTGTGACATGAAAAAATTAACTATCGCTTACTCTACTTCAGGCATGCCTTGTACATTTAAAATATACGGCTGGCCTAAAGGAAACTCATCATTCATGCTTTTAAAGTAAATAACTTTACCGTAAGTTTCGTTAACAGCAGGTAATATTTTTGCAGCTTCTGCAGCAGTCAAATCTGGGAAAGTTGCATGCGCTCTTGGCACTTCAACTAAATGATAATGCCAGTTATGTTTTTCTTCTTCAGGCAATGTATTATATTGCGCTGTAGTAATAATATATTCAAAACCTATCGGCTTATCCTGATCTTTCATGCCCGAATGGAACATTAAGCAGATCATAGTGCTATCGTCATAAGCTTTACAATGGTGATGGACAATCATTTGTAGTTTTGGATCATGAACATCGTTGGTATCAGGCATCATATGTCTAATAGCTTGAATATGTAGATCGTTAAAACCTAAATGGTTTGGATATTCTTTTTGACGCGGATTTAGCGTTTCGTTATAAAGCGCTTCTTTTTCTATTACAACCGGTTCTTTTTCAAAAGTTGAACAGCCCGTTGTTAGTGCAACTAAAACACCTGCTATCAGTAATTTTGCTTTCATATTCATCTTCCCCAATATTAAAAATGATAATTTTTATAATCTAAATAGCACCTTCCCGGACTAGATAGTTTTGCCTCAATACGTATTAGAGTTTTATTATATTGTAATATAAATTTATCGCAAGTTATTTTTAACCTACTCCTCATTAATTCCCAAGCTTTTTACTTGGTATTTTTATATTAAAAAATAAAATCAATAATGTCAATAACTTAACTACATACCAATTGTTTATTGCTTGACCTACCCCCATCTTATTTTTAATATTCTGGTGGCAATCACGACGGGTTAACCTATATTTTTAATTTTTACACTCACCAAGAAGGTGCTATCAACATGAAAAAACAACTTTTATTAGGTTTAACTCTAACCATGGCTATCATAACTAGTCCTGCCTCAGCTTTTAGCTACTCGCCTGATGGCAGCTATAATTTATCGCCAGATAAACCTATCCCTACACTCGCACCGATGCTCAAAAAGGTTATGCCTAGCGTAGTGAATATTTCCACACAGGGCACTGTTAGCATGCAACAGCCCCCCTTAATGAATGATCCATTTTTCCGTCGTTTTGCTCCTCAGCAACCTAGAGAGCGTCAAACACAAGGCATAGGGTCAGGCGTTATTATTGATGCAAAAAAAGGTTATATCATGACCAATAATCATGTTATTGCTAATGCACACACTATTTTTGTGACCTTAAAAAACAAGCGAAAATTAAAAGCCAAACTCATTGGTACTGACCCAGAAACAGATATTGCTGTATTACAAGTTGATAGCAAAAACTTAACTGCCATGACATTAGGGAATTCTGACAACTTACAAGTCGGAGATTTCGTTGTCGCTATAGGCAATCCTTTCGGGCTTAGTCAAACGGTTACTTCTGGTATGGTCAGCGCACTGGGACGCACTAACTTAGGAATTGAAGACTACGAAAACTTCATTCAAACCGACGCTTCAATTAATCCAGGTAACTCAGGCGGTGCTTTAATTGATTTACGTGGTCACTTAATTGGCATCAACTCTGCCATACTTGCCCCCTCAGGTGGTAATGTCGGTATTGGCTTTGCTATTCCTATTAATATGGCAAAGAAGGTTATGGATCAGCTATTGAAACACGGCGAAATTAAACGCGGTCTTTTAGGTGTTCAAATTCAAGACTTAACATCTGATCTTGCTAAGGCGATGGGGGTATCAAATACTCATGGAGCACTTGTCTCAAAAGTCACACCCGATAGTGCCGCGGATAAAGCCGGTATAAAAGCAGGAGATGTCATTACCGCTATTAATGGCAAAAAAATCACTGGTTCTAGCGCCTTACGTACCAATATAGGACTCAAGCGTGTCGGTGAAAAAGTAGACATAGACTTAGTGCGTAATAAACAAGCGATGATGGTCACAACTCACATTGGCAGTACGGCATCTAGACGATTAGCCACCTCCACTACTAATATGCCGCTATTAAAAGGGGCAACTTTAAAAGAACTATCCATTTCTCAACCTTACCAAGGTGCAACCGAAGGCTTATTGATTGCCGGCCTTCAAGCAAATAGCCCTGCCGCACAAGTTGGCTTAATGGAAGGCGATATTATTTTAGCGGTTAATAAAATGAAGATAAAAACACTAAAAGACTTAAACAAGGCAGCAAGCTTATCACGCAAACAATTATTGATTCATTTGCAACGTGGTCAGAGCTTCTTGTATTTTGTCATTAAATAAGGGGCTACGTTTTACACGGGGCATATTGACAACTGCAGGGCGTAGCTTCAAGCCCACCAGTGCCATGCATTCACCCTACAAGCGGGCTAAAGCCACGCCCTACCAATATAAAATGCTCCACCTTTAAATTCACAAGCTAAATAAGCAAAACTTCCACACACAAAATTAGCTGCGCTTATCTCGCATCATTGAAATGAGCACAGCCAATATTTTTTAAGGCATTATTCCTATGTTACAAATACAACAAATCCCTGTCCTGAACGATAATTATATTTACCTGCTTCATGATGCTGAATCAGGAGAAACCGCAGTAGTCGATCCAGCTCTAGCTCAACCAGTTCTCGATACACTCAAACAAAATGATTGGAATTTAACTTATATATTAAATACACATCACCACGCAGATCATGTCGGCGGAAATTTAACGTTAAAACAACAAACTAATTGCCAAATAATCGGCTCAGAAAATGATCAACACCGTATTCCTGGAATAGATAAAAAAGCAAACGAAGGTGATACGCTACAGCTTGGCACTTATACAATTCAGGTTATTAGCTGCACTGGTCATACAACAGGCCATATTGCTTTTTATATTCCAGCCGCTAATGCTTTATTCTGTGGTGATACTTTATTTGCTATGGGTTGTGGACGTTTATTTGAAGGGACTGCCGAGCAAATGCAGCAGTCATTAAATAAATTCACAGACTTACCCTTAGATACTAAAATCTATTGCGCCCATGAATATACAGCCGCCAATGCGCAGTTCGCCTTATCCGTTGAACCTGAAAACACTGCCTTATTGGCAACCATTGACCGCGTCAAACAGCTCAGAGCCAACAAGCAATCGACAGTACCGACTACATTAGCTCAAGAGCTAGCAACTAATCCTTTTTTAAGGACAAATAGCCCAGAGATACAAAAGACATTAGCCATGCAAGGTGCATCAGAGCTAGCGATATTTACCGAGCTGCGCGAGAGAAAAAACCGATTTTAATGCTTGCCAGGCTCAAGTTTAACCCCACGCCTCTCATAGGTCACATAAGCCTGAATTGCCGTCATTTTGGGATCGTCTGCAGCCAAGGCGACACCTTCTAGTGGATTTCTTAGACACCAGTTAATCATTTCCCAAAGAGGGATAACTTTACCGATTTGTTTTTGAAATTTGGGATAGGTTTCAGGATGAGTATTCGCCGCATTCGGATGACACTGCGCGCAAGCGACACCGTTAGTACCTAGCGTAGGGCTAGTCCATAATTCGCGACCTTGTTGAACACTAGCCATAAATTGTTGTTGCCAGCGATCTGTATCCACTGTAGTGAATTCATCTGCTTGAGACAATGGCACCATCAATAGTCCAATGACACCTAAATATAGGGAAGTTTTTTTAATCTGAAACATAGCTTTCTCCTAACTAGGGCTAGTAATGTTGTTGTCCTGGAATACGCGCACTTTCTTCTTGATAGCGACTGTCTTCAGGTTGTTTATTGGTTTTGTTAAAGCGTACGCTACGTTCGCTGTTATTGTATAAAGTAAAATTCATGTCTACGTTACCATTAGCCATATTGATCAACTGCCAACCAGTTGCATCTCTCTCGAAGAAAGGATCTGCGCGGTTCATAGGCACAGTCAATTTAGGCAAGTACTGTTCAGCCTGAGCATAGGATGAAGGATATGGCCACGGCCAAGCAGTCGCCATTACTGAATGAAAACTGATGTTGCCAATTTGATTATATTGAATTTGATGCACATGGCCGTAAATTACATTCACTTTATCAAACGGTTGCAGTAGAGCCTGAATTTGTTCAGCATCCTCTGTCCAGAAGTTCCAGCCTTTATAGATTTTTTGTAGTGGCGAATGAGAAAAGACCACAACAGGTATGCTTTTTGCGACTTTAGCCAAATCAGACTGTAACCACTTACGCTGCTCTTCACCCACCATAAATGGAGAGCCATTAGGGTTGTCTAAGCCAGCCATTTCCAACATTCTCTGTTCATTACTTGGCCAGCGATGAGTCCATTCATCGTAAGTACGTATGCTATTCAGCACAATAAAATGCACTCCTTTATGGTCAAAACTATAATACTGGGGACCGAAGAGTTTTTCCCAATAAGCACCTAAATCAAGATAATAATCATGTTCGCCCATGACATAGCGCACATCTTGATTTAATGCCGACATGATTTCAGCACCATGATCCAATTCGGGCTTACTACCGAGTTGAGCTAAGTCTCCACCAAACATAACGAAATCAGGTTTCGGTGCTAATAGATTGGTTTCCGCAACGGCACGAATGAGGCCTTTATCCCAGTTTCTAACAAAACGCGTACCTTTTATATGTTGAATATGTGCATCGGAAATATAGGCAAAGCTAAAGTTTTGCTCACTATCGGCAAAAGCCAGTTCGACCAAACTGATCGGCAACGCGCAACCTAAAGCTAAAGCACTACTGTTCTTAATAAAATTACGGCGACTGCGGTTTAAAGTGCTCATTGTCTTGCTCCTTTAACGATGACATATTCGGGACTGGTCAACGCTTGCATAAAAGCGACTAAATCGTCCATTTGCTCATTGCTCAGTTTTAAAGGACGAATTCCACCACTTAAAAAAGCATTCGCCTCAGCATCCGCAGGGGTAACGCCACCGTTGTTATAGTGAATAATGACTTCTTTTAGTGTTTTAAGACTGCCATCATGCATATAAGGCGCTGTGACTGCGATGTTACGCAAAGTGGGCGTTTTAAATGCGCCAATATCCGAGAGTTGCTCGGTAACAGCAAAGCGTCCTAATTCGGACGTTTTTTTATCGCTTAAGACCATGGTATCGACGTTACCGCCTTGATTTTTAGCCTCTAAAAAGGCTTTAGTTAAACGTGGTATATCTGCCTGAATAGTATTAATGCCGATACCAATATTATGAAATCGACTATCAGTAAATAAAGCGTGATCCTGTTCAATAGTATGACAAGAGATGCAACGACCTTGACCGATAAACAGCTGTAAACCGCGAGTTTGAGCTGTGGATAATGCTTGATTATCAGCAGCAAAGTAATAACGGTCAAATGCCGAATTACCGGAAATTAAACTGCGCTCAAAGCTGGCGATTGCTTTAGCGACATGATCTATAGTCAACTCTTGATCACTAACCCCGAAGATCGATAAAAAGGCTGCGCTGTAGCTAGAGTCTGTTCTGACGATATCAAGAATAAGTTGATGATCACTGAGACCGTGCTCTATAGGATTAATAAAAGGCTGTTTGGACTGCCCTTCTAAATCTGGTTCTCGGCCATCCCAAAATTGTGTTTTATAAAATGCGGCATTGACCACCGTAGGCGCATTACGTGTACCCGTTAACCTTTTATGCCCCATAGAAACGGGTAAACCATCGGTAAAGGCCAATTTTTTACCATGACAGTTAGCACAACTGACCGTGCCATCAATGGAAAAACGTTGATCGTGAAATAAAGTTTCGCCCAAACTAATTTTCTCTGACGTTTGTGGGTTGTCGGCAGGGATTGGCACAGAAGGTAATCCTAGCAATGGATTAACATCCACCTGCTTGTTTACCGTAATGTTTTGGCTGGCAGCCGCAGAAGGTTGCTCGGGATTGTTATCAGCTGACTGCGAACAAGCTAGCAGCGTAGTTAAGCCGACACTAAGTAAGAGTAGATTGTGCATAAAACTCTCCTATTGAAACTAAATCAAAGACTGACAACGGTATGAACCACCACCGCAGTTCGTTTAACTATAATCCTCTTTTATTTATTAGTACAATTTTCACCGCTGTGTTCAGTCGTTTTTTCGGCTCGATTTTGTGAACTTACGGCCATTTTTAATGTTTACGTAGTGTTAATCTAATATTGCTAGGTAACATAGATAACCGCCCTCCTCTCATAGTATGAAAAGGCTCACAAAATGACACCGCTATATGAGAACTAGTTCATTTTATCCATACCAGCTTAAGTGTAATCTATAACTAACAGAGAAAATAATAAAATTAACCTTAGTTAATACTATTTGAACAAGAGGTGATGACATGACTGCAGCAGCGATAGATTTAGACACACTCAACGAATTATTTGATAACCAGAAAAAGCTTGATGATGTTTTTGGTTCGCTTTTTGATGACGATTCTTGTCTTAGTGCTTCGTCATATGATGAGCCCACTCCTAGAAGAAGTGATCAAAAAGATAATCAAGCGACGACCTACTCTAAAGATAATTTTGCAGATGAGTTTACTCAAGAAAGCAGAAGTACTCTCTCTTTAGTTATGCCTGTAGTATTGGAAATTGCAGTTATATATTATGGAGTAATGTATTTTTACTAAATGTTTAGATAAATCTCAATGTAAAAATTTAACTTATAGTGACTAGGGCTTCCCAATAATTTATTAACTACCGTACACTTTTTACTTCCTTACAGCAAAGCCTTACCCAATAAAGTGAGGCAGAACAGGGGAAGTGTTTTACACTTTTCTCAGCAAACGCTTTAATAGGCGCACTCCAAATGTAAACAAACTCAAATCACAACGGCCTATGCGATGAATGATTTTATCCTAGCCCTTTATTATCTGCATTACATCACTCGGAGCCATTTTTCGCTCACCTCGAACAACCATATCCATCTAATGCAGAAACTACCGCTAAAGTTGCAGTAGCTTAAAATACCCCGCGAACGCTCTATAAGCACGAATTCTTGATCTTAACCCATAGATACCAGTTAGTATGTCTAAATCAGGCATGCTAACATTCACAAATTACTTCAACCTACGAGGATAGAATAATGAGTGATATATATGGTGATACACATCGTGCCCTACAGGATACATTTGAAACACGTAAATTAGCTGATCGTTTGGAAGAGATCATTATCCAGAAGGAAATCGGCGAAGAAGAACAAGCCTTTATTGAAAGCCGGCCCATGTTTTTTCTTTCATCTGTTGATCAGAGTGGACAGCCTACTGTTTCTTATAAAGGTGGTGCACCAGGTTTTGTAAAAGTTATTGATAAAACAACCATTGCTTTCCCATCTTATGATGGTAATGGTATGTTTTATTCCATGGGTAACATTCAGAAAACAACAAAAGTCGGAATTTTATTTATCGATTTTGAAACACCACATCGTATTCGTTTTCATGGCGAAGCCAGTGTCTCAAAAGATGACTCATTAATGTCTGAATTTGTTGAGGCTGAAATGGTAGTTCGCGTTAAGTTATCAAAGATGTGGATTAATTGTCCGCGTTATATTCATAAATATGAACTGAAAGAGTTATCGCATTACGTTCCCGATCAAAAGGAAAAAACACCACTGGCTGGCTGGAAACGAGTTGATCTAATGCAGGATGTTTTGCCACCTAAAGATAAAGGTCGCCCTGAAAAAGAAGGTGGTATTATCACAATTGAAGAATGGTTTGAAGATGTTCATAAGGGAGAAGGTTAAGGTTTAGCTGGTTCACCGTCAGCATCAAGGTCTGCGAAAGTACTACCTCGTTTAAAGTCCACTTGAATATCAAGTTGCTTTTGTTCTGCATTGAAATCAATTGATTTAATGAACCTAAAGACCCAAAAGCTATCTATTATTGAAACGTAATGAATTGACCATCACGGAAATCGAACTTAATGCCATGGTGGCTGATGCAAGCGTAGGATTTAGTTTTCCTGCTACTGCAAAAGGAATGGCAACAGCATTATAAGAAAAAGCCCAAAATAAATTTTGTTTGATATTTTTCAGTGTTTCATGACTGAGATTTATTGCATCATATATTTTTGAAATATCCCCATTAAGCAAGATCAGATCAGAGGATTCAATAGCGATGCCCGCCCCTTTATCTATGGCTAGGCTTAGATTTGCAGCTGCCAGTGCGGGCGCATCATTGATGCCATCACCGATCATTGCAACCTGATGCCCTTGTTTTTGTAGGTCTCTGATAATTTGTAACTTTTTTTGTGGCGTCGCTGCCGAAATAACTTTTTCCACACCCACTTGCATAGCAATATTCTGGGCGGCTTCTTCTGTATCACCTGTAACCATTAGCGTATTAATATCAATCTTATGGAGCATTTTAATCGTCTGTTCGGCATTTTCTCTAATAGGATCAGTCAGCGCAATAACACCCGCAGCTTCATTGTTAATGGCAAGGTAAATTAAAGTTTTACCTTGAGCCGAGAGTTTATTAGCGGTGGATTTTAAAGCATCCAGATTGATCTTTTGCTTCTCTAACCAGAGTTGATTACCTAGCAATACTTTATGTTTATTAACGGTAGCACGCAGACCTTGGTCAGGATAGCTATAAAAACGAGTTGCGCTTAATAATTCAATATTTTTTTGTTTTGCGTGACGAACGATAGCGCGTCCAAGCAGGTGTTCAGAGTTATATTCTACCGATGCAGCAAGTTGAATGATTTTCTGATCATCCAATGTGGATATATTAAACAGGTCCGTTACTTTTGCATTGCCTTCAGTAATAGTGCCGGTCTTATCAAAAACAACAGTATCTATATGCGCTGATGATTCTAATGCTTCACCATTACGGATATAAATACCTTTGCGTGCGGCACGACCAGTACCCACCATGTTGGCAGCTGGCGTGGCTAAACCCAATGCACAAGGACAAGAAATCAGTAAAACAGCAATTGCATTAGACAGTGCATGTGCCAATTTTTCGCCCGCTAATAGCCAGCCGCCGAATGTTGCACCCGACAGTATGATGACGCTAGGAACTAATAAAGTTGAAAATTGATCAACCGTTTTTTGAATAGGTAGTTTTGAGGTTTGGGCTTGATCAAGCATATGCAATAAACCTGATAAGACGGTATTTTTACCAATGGCAGTTGCTCGTATTTGTAATGCGCCGCTGCCATTAACAGAGCCTTCAAACACACTATGCCCAGCTTCTTTGATACACAATGACTTTGTACCATTGATCATGGTTTCATTCACGCTAGATAAACCCTGCAGCACAACGCCATCAGCAGGGATTAGCTCACCCGGTCTAACCAATAAGAAGTTACCGATGACTATATCTTCAACGTTGATAATGCTTTCTTGATTATCATGCAGCAAAGTCGCTTGTTGTGGTTTTAAGCTAACGAGCTCACGAATGTCTTCGACTACTTTGTTTTTAGCCAACATTTCCAAATACCGTCCCAATAGCACAAAGTCAATAATCGCTGTGGCTGCATCAAAATAAACATGACGAGTGGGTCTGAATAATGCGCTCATACTATATGAATAGGTCACACCGACACCTAATGCAATTAAGCTATCCATATTGACCGAGCCTTGCTTGGTTTGAGCCAATGCTTTTTTAAAAATATCGCGCCCGCCTCGAAATACCGCAGCTGTTGTCAATAATGCCTGTAATATCAATGATGAACGAGATTGTTTGCCGTATAAGCTTAGTAATAAAACAGGAATGCTAATAAGACTTTGTGTTTTTAGATGGGTTTTACTGAGCTGTAAGTGTTGTTTTCCCAAATCCAGCTGGTCTTTTCTTGCCCCTAAAGAACCAATTGGAATCGCCTGATAGCCATTGTTATTCACTATTTCAAAGACGGTTTCATCTGCTAGGTAACTTTTAACGCGCGCGGTTTCGGTAATATAATTGATACTCACTTTATGAATATCAGGGTGCCGTTGTAACAGCATTTCTATAAATAAAGCGCAAGAAGCACAACTCATGCCTCCGATACCAAAAACGATATCTTGTATATTTTGTTTGGGATGGCGATTGCTATGCTTCAAAATATGAATCGTATTGCGAGATTTTATGCCTAGATTATGAATAACCGAATCTAATAGAATGCATAAATTATCCTCAGGCAATACATCAGGATCAAAATAAATAGTGATAGATCCTAATCTAGCGGTAACCTTAACTCGCTCAATACCTTCCCGTTTATTTAATAAAATCGCTAAAATATGAAGACGTTCAGCGTCCTTGCGTAAATTAGGGGCAATAATACGCATCCGTTTTTTTAATGTATGAGCAATGATAAAGTTATTAAAAACTTTTTTAGTTTCCATATAATGGCCCTCTACGGTTGTATATCCAGATAAGATTGATAAGTTTGCATGCCACCTGACAGGTTCTTCACTTCAAAACCATGTTGCTGCAAAATCCTAGTTGCATTATAAGCCCTTTGCCCCACACCACAGATCAGCCAAATTTCACGTTCCAGTGAAAATTCATCCAACCTTTCGCGCAAAGAATCTAAGGGTACATTAATGGCATTGGGAATATGCTGTCTCTGATATTCAGCAACCGTACGCACATCAACAATTTGCGCTTGATTGTATGGATCATCCGAAATGAGTGCTAATAATTGTTCAGCATCATCTACTTCTTCTGAATCGTCAACCACGTGAATATGGCTATCCATCAACTCTTCCCAGCGGGCTAAAGGATGGTTATCGCGTAACTGGTTAGCGGCTATCATTCCTGCCAAGTTAACGGGGTCTTTGGTCGCACCAAATTGCGGGGCATAGCATAACTCGGCTTCCTCCAAATCATACACCGTGGCATTCATTTGGATAAATGAAGAAATGACATCAATACGTCTTGCAACTCCTGATTCGCCTAATGCCTGCGCACCTAATACTTTGCCATTTTTGCTGTTATAGATAAGCTTGATATGTATCGGTTTGGCTCCTGGGTAATAACCAACATGATTGCTAGGGTGCAGGTAGACTTTTTCATAATCAGTAAAGTTTGCTGCCTTTAATTGTTTTTCATTAACCCCTGTCGTTGCAATGGTTAAATCAAACAGGCCACAAACTGATGTACCTTGTACACCACGATAACTCATAGTTGCAGATGCACCAGAAAACTCATGGCCAACGATATGCGCGGCGGCTATACGGCCTTGTTTGTTAGCCGGCCCTGCCAGTGGAAATAAAGTCCATTGCCCTGTAATGACATGTTGTACTTCAACCATATCCCCAACAGCCCATATGTTAGGGTCGTCAGTTTGCATATGTTCATTCACACGGACGCCACCATGTTCACCAATTTTTAAACCCGCTTGAATGGCCAACTCTGCTCTTGCCCTAACTCCGACTGAAATCATCACAGCATCAGTGATAATCGTTTCGTTATTGTTCAGATTAATCGTTAAACTCTGATTTTTATTTTGGTCAAAAGAGGTGACGTGAGAATTTAATCGACAGTTAATCCCCTGTTTTTCTATATGCTTTTCAACAAAGCCCGCCATTTCTTTATCCAGCATAGGTAGTATCTGATTTGAGGACTGTAATAACGTCACATCTACACCGCGTTTAACAAGATTCTCCGCTAATTCCAAACCTAAATAACCCGCTCCCATGACAATAGCTTTTTTAATGTCCTGCAGTGCAGCTCTTATTTTTCGGCTGTCTGGAATAGTCCGCAAGGCATAAATTCCAGGGAGATCAATTCCTTTAATATCTGGCCAAATAGCTGATGCGCCGGTAGAAAGTACTAACGAATCATATTGTTCGACTCTATTTTTCCCGCTTTTTTTATCATTAACAACAATGGACTTCTTGTTTCTATCTATAGAAATAACTTCCGTTTCAGTGCATACCTGAATATTAAAACGATTTTTAAATAGTTCTGGTGTAGCCACCAAAAGCTTATCTTCTTCAACAATGACGTCACCGATAAAATAAGGCAACCCACAATTGGCAAACGAGACATAAGAACCCATTTCAAAAATAACAATCTCACAGTGTTCACATAGACGACGAATACGAGCAGCACAACTAGCGCCACCAGCAACCCCACCCACTATTAGAATTCGCTTTTTACTCGTCATTTCGATGCTCCTTTTTGTATAAAAGACACGTTTCGTGAGGTAACAAGTTATCTGGTACAGTTTGATTATGTAACACAGCTATGAAAATGTCACTTGCAAATACATAGCTGGTACGAATTCTTTCTATCGATTGATATCAGAGTTGTTTTATAAATTCTCAAGGTTGTTGACCCAAACTAACTACGGAGTTTATATTGAATCATGGGGTACTAACCTAACTGCTTTTATCTCTTCAGTGTTAAGAAGAAAGCTGTTACTCCCAAATGGGAGCATTACTTAGTGTGTTTAGCCAGTATGGAATTAGTTAAGATAATAAATTTTTTGTCGTCTAATGTTCCTACATGAGAATTATTAAAGCCATACATTCGTATGACTTCTTTTTGTAATTTAAAGGGTATCTGACTATTAAGCGCAACCACGCCATCACCGGCATCTCCATCTGCATAGGAAAAAACAACATAATAAGGTATCTCACTTGGCCAATCCCAGGAATGAAGATCTTTTAAAAATTCACTATTTTCAGCAATATCTCTCCATGAAGGTACAATAATAGGCGAAATTTTTACCCCAGACGTCGCACTTGGCATTCCAGCCATTGGGCTATTTACTGTTATCACGAATTTTATATTTTTGGCGTGTCTTGGGAATCGTTTAGTGTATTTTTTTACAAAAGAACGTGTCACCAAACCGCCCATGCTATGAGCAACAATTGAGAACTCATTAAATCCATACCGACTATCAAGTTCTTTAACTGCCTGTACAAAATAATCGCTAACCATGTCCAATCTTAGTCCGCTAGGATAAAACAACACCCAGGGCTGATATCGCTTCCTGTCAAGACTGTTAATTATCGTTTGAAAATTAGTGGGGCCTCCATTAATGCCATGCACAAAGATAACAGGTATCTTTCCTTTCTCATATTTCTGCAACATCATCAAACCGCCACCAACTTGAACGAGATAATCCAAAGGTCTCCACATGCCCATGGAATAATTCATTAGAGTAAATTTAGGATTCTGTAAAGTAGTTACTTTACCAATATTTTTTATAAATTCACTCTTGTTTATTACAACTTTGATATTCTCAATAGGTATTGCAATATCGTCATCGATTTTAAGCGTTTTAACTTCAGTGGTTTGTTTCGCTTTAACTTTAAAAAACAAAGGGCCTTTATGGTAATTGCCATGCTCTTTATCCTTCTGAAACTCCCCATCTTTATTAACATCTATAAATGCAAACACTGAATATTGGCCAGGGAGCACGCTAAACTGATATTCTCCTTGTGATGATGCGGTAATTTGGTTTTCTAGTATTAAAAATCCATTGTTATCACGATACCGTACTACAACTATGGGTCCTTTAAGTTTGCTTTTCACTTGAATAACACCATGTAATGTACCAAGGTTACCCACTGTTGCTATTTGTTTCTGGACCTCCATAAGGCTACATCCATTGAGAGTAAACACGCTTATTAATAGCAAGACATATTGCAAAGCGACCAAATTAGATGTAAACTCATGAAATAATAAATATTTTTTAAAATATATTTTCATTTTTTTTTATCCTTGCTAAAATCACTTTCTATTCAATGGAAATCTAAGGGGAATGATTGATTCAGTTACAGTAATATCTTACTCAACTTTATCACCAAGCACTTGATTCATTCAATATTAAAGCATACCGAGCCCCTTCCGCTTAAAATCAGGGAAACGGAGCGATAGCGAAGTGATGATTTTTAGTCCGCAGTAGGCGACAGGAAAATTCGCCAATCCGCAGTGCGCTGCGATAGCAGTGCGCGAGGGAGGCTAAAATTTTATCCCGACGAGCCGTAAAGCCATTTGTGGGAACCGTGACTATGCTGGGTTTTGGGCATAGTCGTGATGGACGCAGGGCGTACCGGGGCACTATTGATTCGCCGCGTGGCGAATCGATTTTTGCGACAGGAGTCCCAAAATCTATCATTTGGCACGCTTTGGCGCGCCAAATATTTCCTGCAGCTAACGCTAAGGTCAGCGGCCCAAGTGCCGCCTCCTCGTAACCCTAAATCTACCACAAAAATCGCGGCGGCACTTGGGTCCGCTGGACCGTCAGGTTAGGCGAATTGTGAGTAATGTTGCATTGCACTGCAAGACCTGACCCCCTTCTTTATGTATCTTTCTTCTCTGTTTGCCATGGCCACCGGCCTTCAACTTCAAGGTGAAGTGTCACGCTAAGGAAAGTACGAATCAATATGATCAGCCCAAGGACGGCAACGTTCTCTAATGTATCCGCTACAACAACTGTCCGTATGATATCGCCGGCAATTAGAAACTCTAGGCCCAGAATGATTGATCGTCCTAACTGTCTCCGGTAAGTGCAGTATGCAATACCTTCAGGTAACTGCCGAAAAGTGCGAATAAAGGCGATAGAGGAAATACAAGATCCCACAACGACTACAAGTACTCCAATTGCCTCAATAGCGTACCCGGATATAGAGATGATTTCGGTAAATTTCATGGTTCTGTTGATATAGTAATGTTCATGATAAAGTCGCCTAACACCGTGGTGACTGGAAACCACGGCGTTATCAGCAGACAAAGGGGGTCAAGTCTAGCAGACAAAGGGGGTCAAGTCTTGCATTTTGCATTACTGTATAATTTTACCTATACTGCATTATTGTATTTATGAATAATAGTAGGTGAAAGATGAGCCGCCCACTTCGGTTAGAATTTTCTGGTGCTTTATACCATGTTACTTCTCGAGGTAATGAGAAAAAACCAATTTTTGTAGATGATGTTGATTTTAAGATATTTTTGTCACTGATAGCGGAAGTGTGCCATCGTTTTAATTGGGTAATTCATAGTTACTGCTTAATGACTAATCATTACCATTTGATAGTTGAAACGCCAGATGGAAACTTATCTCGTGGAATGCGTCATCTTAATGGAGTTTATACGCAGCGGTTCAATAGCAAACATAAGCGAGTTGGTCACTTGTTTCAAGGGCGTTACAAAGCAATATTGGTTGATAAAGACAGTTATTTGCTTGAACTTTGCCGGTATGTAGTATTGAACCCGGTAAGGGCTAAAATGGTCGATGCTCCCGGAAATTGGCAGTGGAGTAGTTTTTTAGTAACAATTGGTAAACAAGAAGGCTTTGCGGGGTTGGCAACAGATGCCATATTATTACAATTTGGCAACCAACGAAGTCAAGCCATTGAGCGTTTTCAAGCATTTATTTCTCAGGGCATAGGGCAAGATATTTGGCCCAACTTAAAACACCAGATTTATCTAGGAAATGACAGTTTTGTTGAAAAACATATGAAACACTTGGCTAAATATGAAGGTAAATTATCGGAGGTCCCACAAAAGCAGCGTCGAAAGCCAGCTAAAAGTCTAAAAGAGTATCAGGACTTAAATACCAGTAGAAATGATGCTATCGTTTCAGCATATCAGTCAGGTGCTTATACTATGGATGAAATTGCAAACTATTTTGGCTGCCATTATTCAACAATAAGTCGAATAATGGCAAAATGCAAGACTTGACCCTTAGTTTGGTCTTGACCCTTAGTTTGGTCTGACCCTTAGTTTGGTCAGGTTCTTTTAACACTTGTATGCGGGTTTCATCAGCCATAATGACGTCGCCGGCATGCTGATGTTCTCGCAGTAAGTTAATCAAGGGCTGGAGTTGTTTGGCCGATGCAATCACCCAATTAGCCAGGGTTGTCCGAGAAAGCTCACCACCATACCGCGATAAAATCTTTTCTTGTCTATACAGGGGTAAGCCATCGGCATATTTAGAGATAATGACAAAACTCATGAGGTTGATGCTGCCCATCGCTCTTGCTACGGGATGTTTTGGCATCTCTGCCGATTTAATGGTGCGTTGTTTTACGTCATCATGCAGCTCAATAAACACCGCTTTTTCCTGCATATACTCCAATACGCGGACTTGAGCGGGAATAATATCGAGTTCCTCTCTGACTTTCGTAAAGAAGGTATCAATAGCGCCAGATTTCTCTTGCTCAGATAAATACGCAAAAACTTGTTCACGCGGTAAATCACTGGCAAACGGTTTGCGCCCTGTTTTTTTCTTAGTTTCAGCGGGGCTAGTTTCCCTCGACTCTTCCTCAACAGCGATTTCACCCGCTTCATCATCCGCACCCTTAGCTTGATCAAAATCAATCGTTGCTTCAGCTTCCGCCTCATCAAATAAAGAGGTTTGTGTAGATTGTTCGCTAGAGGGTGAAAAACGTTTGACTTTAGTTAAGCGCAAGGCTTCTTCTAAGATTTGAATGCGTTTTTTCTGTTCAGAAATGACGTCAGATTTACGCTCAATAATCGTGGCTTGATCATCAATAATTTGATCTTTTTCAAGCAACAAAGCCAATTGTTCTGATACGGAGTGATCAGCCTTATTGGCTTGTTTTTTAAGGGAACTATTGTCTAAAATCATGCCTTTATTATACTTTATTTAGCCCATGAATTCAGCTAAAAACAGCTTAATAAACAGATTCATAGCTCAGTTTTTTATGACCTTTCATCGCCATAATATCAAAGCCATCCAGCAACCAATTTAACTGTTGACCCGTCAACGTTAGCGTCTCATTTTCACCTTTAGGCCACTTAAATTTCTCTTCCGCTAAGGATTTGTAATACAGCACAAAGCCATTATCTTCCCAGAACAAACATTTGATTTTATTGCGTTGCTTATTGGTAAAGGCGTACAAACATCCTGCAAAAGGGTTATGCCCTAATTCACATTCAACAATAGCCGACAAACCACGGTGTGATTTACGAAAATCAATGGGCTGACGATATAAGTACACCTCCGTTAATGACAAAGAAGGCCGCATAACCGCCGTCATCGCAACACCTCAACTAAAGACTTGATCAAGGTCAGGTTATCAGCGGGAATACCCAGTAATTGAGTCCCATCAGGAAACTGCAACGATAATTCAAATACAGCATTGGACGCACTCTGCTCATCAACTTGAATACGGGCAAAGCCAGAGTTAGCCGCTTGGGGAACTAGGACCGGAGAAGACAAAATTTTACGCTTCCAATAACTCAACTTTTGAGTGCATAGATCATGCTGCCGACAATAGGCTGATTGAGATAAGCCTGAAGTCTGCCAAGCTTGAATATGATCAGACCAAAATAGTTTACGCGATGCTTGATTAAGTGCTGCCATTTGAAATCCCCATGACTAATTTAATAGGGCGTAGTCTGGCATTTATCTTGATTTATGGGAATTACGTCGAGAATTAGGCGCTTACATATCTTACTCAACTTTATCACCAAGCACTTGATTCATTCAACATTAAAGCATACCGAGCCCCTTCCGCTTAAAATCAGGGAAACGGAGCGATAGCGAAGTGATGATTGTTAGTCCGCAGTAGGCGACAGGAAAATTCGCCAATCCGCAGTGCGCGAGGGAGGCAAGTAGTTACCCCGATGCCGTCAAGCCACTTGAGGTAGCTTTTAACGTAGCGGATTTTGTGCGAAGTTGACGCGGATGCAGGGCGTACGGGGGCTTATCCAATTCACTCCGTATGTGAATGAATATTTGATGACAGGAGTCCCAAAGGTAGGTTGGCGCGCCTTGGGGTAATGGATCGGTGTATTCGGGATTTTCGGGTACTGCTGAGATGACAAGCTGAGTGTTACCTTCTTGCCTTATTCAACAGTAAGTCGAATAATTGCAAAATGCAAGACTTGACCCTTAGTTTTTAAACACTGGTACATTTTTGTATTGGCTAACGACAAGCTCGGTTGACGCTGGAAGAAATAAGATGAATTCCAACAACGCACTGAACTTTGATAAAAAATGACCTTCAAAAACGAAGAGTGCTTCCTGCGGTCAACTAGAGCGCCTAGTTGGTATTATTTCATGCCTTCTCTTATTGTATGAATTGCCAAAAAAATTAGTGCTACACCTGCAATTGCTAAATGTACATTAATTGACTCTAATTTTGATACATTGCTAGGACTGAATGCACATATAATTAAAGCAAAACCTGTCGGTATAGTTGCTGCCGACATCGCTGGAGTTAATAAACCATCAAGAGCTAACGGCTCACTGTTTAAAAGTCTTTTTATTGCATAAATTATGGCTATGAGTAACAAAAAAGAAACAGATATTTCATTGATTTTGTCAAAAAAGAGGTCAATCATGTTTGCCTTCCCCTTTCTTTTTGCCAAATAGCCTATCTTGAAAAAATCCTATTAATCCTCCTATTCCTCCAGCAATAAATGCTAGCACATCCGAGCTCACTGTATCTCTTAGGGTGCCAAATAGCAATATAGCAATGCTAGCGGCAAGCATTGCCCCACCAACTGTAGTACTTAAGTTTTTTGTAAAATCTTTACTTTCCTGATTAGGGTCAAGTTCTAAATTTAAAGAGTCACATAAATCAACATAATCGCAAATACAAATTATGATTTTACGGAGGTTTTTAATATTACCCTCTGTAATTTCACGTGAATATCCAAAAACTTCTGACTCATTAAGGACTTCTTTTTTAATCTCTGTCTCAATTACATTTAATATTTCATCTTTATTTTTATAAATAAGATGAAAATCATTAAATCGTTCAATTTTATTGTCAGTTACATATCGTAAAAGATAACTAAACTCGGATACAACTAAGCTATGGATAATTAAGCCGCCAAAACCCTCCATTCTCATATTATGTTCATGCATAAATATGAGTCGCTTTCTTTTGCTTTTGTATGTTTGAAATATACCCATTATTTCCCTTTAACTACATAACAAGTGATTGTTGTCTCGGTCTAGTTATCTTGCACTCTAGCAGTAGTTATCAATCAAGAAATAGGTTTAATCCTAGTAACTCTAAACGAGATAACATGCGTTTTAATACAAGATAAACAAATACGAATAACATTCAGCATTTGAATTTCTAATCATTTAATTTGATCTTCATCATAACAAAAATGCTTTCATTTAAAGAGATAAACTTTTACTTCAGCTAATTTTTCAATGTCTGCTACCAGTCACTCCAAAATCAGCATTATTCAGGGCTTTTTAATCACACGTAATAACGAACCCAAACCGGCCCTCAGTTTTCCATATCAACAGACAAAAAAAAGGCCGTAACAGGCCTTAGTATTTTCGGCTACGCACTTAAAGCGGGACGTTCACTCTATTTGTAGGGCGGACTTCAGTCCGCTTTTTTAGCAATGGCGGACTGAAGTCCGCCCTTGTATATTAAATGCATCTCTAAAAACACAGAATTATTTGGCTCTTCCCGATTTCGCGGGGTAACCACAACATATAGTGTTAGGCATATCCAAATAGTCGCCGACCTTCAATATCAAGCCAGATGTGTTGAAACAAGCGACCTACATCATAAATGCCGTAGCAGCG